>Ga0233396_1000392_pt1 | contig 21841 bp, 17 predicted proteins | sample 32DmetaG_FD_183169 | JGI IMG/M metagenome (GOLD analysis project Ga0233396, IMG submission 183169) | Seawater microbial communities from Monterey Bay, California, United States - 32D | ecosystem: Environmental > Aquatic > Marine > Coastal | place: USA: California | collected 2016-10-19 | reverse complement strand
AGAGTTTCATCTTCAACACCTCGCTCATAGGTTCTTACTTTAAAAGTTTCATTACTCAGTTGCTCAACAAAATTTATATTACAACCCTCAGTTTGGTAATGCTTATGTATAATTTTTCTACTTTGTTCAACTACTGGAAAACCCTCTAAATTATCAACAATCTCAATATGATGTGGTGAACCAGTATTAGTGAATATTGAATCTCCAAAAACTTTAATTTCATTTACATCTATCATTTGAAGTGATACTTGATGGTTGTTAATTTCTGCATAATGAATACCATCAATTGCAGAAAATTTACTTTTTGTTTCAAATAGTTGTAATTTTTTTGCAAATGCAACGATACATCTACCACCGTTTCCACACATGGTACTTTCATTACCATCTGCATTAAAATAAATCATTTTAAAATTTGAGCTTTCATCATTCTCTAAAAGAATTAACCCATCTGCACCAATTCCAAAATGTCTATTGCATAAAGTTGAAATAAACATACTATTATTTTTTGGAAAAGAAAGTGCTCTATTATCAAAAATGATAAAGTCATTTCCGGTTCCTTGATATTTATGAAAGGTCATAGTCATAGCCTCCAAATATACGTAAAAGCTCCCAAACTTACTTTTGTTAAAAGAGGGTTAAAATGAGTTAAGAATTGTTAAGTTTAATAAAAAAAATAAAAAAAATATTATTTTTGATTAGAACATAAATTTTAAAAAAAATGAAAAAAAATCTTGGTTTTTTAGCCACAGCTATTCTTGGGGGCTTGGTATCTTTACTTGGGTACATTTCTTTTTTTGAGAGTGCTCAACTTACTACTGAGACTCATCAAACTCCTATTCAAACACTTCAAACCAATTACAATTCTTCAGCATTTGAATTAAATACTGCAACATATGCTCCAACAAATTTCACAGATGCAGCAGAAAAATCAGTTCATGCGGTTGTTCATGTTAAAAATACAGCAATTACATCTAGAATAAATTCTATTGCAGATTTATTTAATGGTTCAAAAAGGAAGCAACAAGTTGGTACAGGAAGTGGTGTCATTATTTCATCAGACGGATATATTGTAACTAATAATCACGTTATAGAAGGTGCGTCAGATTTAGAAATAACCTTAAATAATCGAAAAAAATATAAAGCTGAACTTATTGGGACAGATTCAAAAAATGATATTGCTTTGTTAAAAATTGAAGCTACTGATCTATTACCTTACATTCCTTTCTCAGATTCTGATAACCTCAAAATTGGAGAATGGGTTTTGGCAGTTGGTAATCCATACAACTTAACGTCTACTGTAACTGCAGGAATAGTAAGTGCAAAAGGTAGAGATTTACAAGGAAATTACTCAACAGACTCATTTATCCAAACAGACGCTGCTGTTAATCCCGGTAATAGTGGAGGTGCTCTTGTGAATTCTAGAGGTGAATTGGTGGGTATTAACACTGCTATTTCAACAAATTCAGGTTCTTATATTGGATACTCTTTTGCAGTGCCATCAAACATTACAAAAAAAATAATTGATGATATCCTTGAGTTCGGTAAGGTACAGGAGGCCATTATCGGTTTTGTGCCTGACTTAAGAGAGGATGATATTGAAGGGGTTAGAATTGGAGATTTTGCTGAGGGTAGTAATGCAGAAAAAGCAGGTTTAGCTAAAGGAGATATCATTGTGAAAATAAATGATGTAAAAATTTCTAAATTTTCCGAACTAACTGGTCAACTATCTGCAAAAAGGCCGGGAGAATCTGTTGAATTAACAATAGATAGAAATGGTAAAATTTTTACAAAATCAGTAAGTTTAATTAAAAGAATAGAGCGTTTCATATCAAGATCATATGGCCTAGAATTAACAGACGATCCCAAAGGGGCAAAAATAATTAGAGATGGTTTATCGGATGAAAGTCCTTCTAGCGTAAAAGGTTATATAATTACTAAAATTAACGGGAAGAATGTAGAAACTGCATCCGAAGCTGTTAATCTATTAGATAGCCTCTCAAGAAATGGGTATCGTATAAAAGTTGAAATGATTGACTTAGATAACGAAACGAGTATTTATTTTTTCTAAAAAAATAAAATCAATTACTTATAAATATATTTTTAAAAGTGCAGAATTCCTGTGATTACAATCACAGGATTTTGTTTTTTTATATTATTAAAAATAATTTACGAAATCGATTTCGTATTGTAAAAAAAAGAAATACTTTTGCAGGAAAAACAAGAAAAATAAATATGTTAAAAGCTAAAAATTACGAAAATGAAGTCATTTCACAGGCAAAAATAAGGAGAGCAACTACTGAATTCATAAATATTATCAATGACCTGTGGTATGATAAGTCCATAGAACTTGTTTTGTTTAGAAATACTCTAGTAGATAAAAGAGCTAGTGAGATTTTAAATCTAATTAATTATGCTAAAGAATTTGTCGGAAAACCAATTTCTATATATGATGCATTAGATATTGCTAAGGCTATTCAGTATATTCAATTACCATCCTCTAAACTAGATATTGGAAAACTAGCTTATGAGTGCTATCTAGATGTTAATGGAAGTGAAGACAAGGTCACATTTGTTAAGAGACAGCTGAAAGGCGTCAAAGAAGCAAAAGATATTCAACCCAAAGATGTTGTTTTGTATGGTTTTGGAAGAATAGGGCGTCTTTTAGCTAGAGAGTTAATGTCAAAAATGGGTAAAGGTTCTCAATTAAGATTAAGAGCGGTGGTTACAAGAGGAGAAATCAGCAAAAATGTATTAGAAAAAAGAGCTTCTTTACTTAGCATAGATTCTGTACATGGTGATTTTCTGGGTACTGTTCAGACAGATATAGAAAATAACGCATTAATCATTAATGGAACCACCGTAACTATGATATCAGCTAAATCTCCAGAAGATATAGATTATACAAAATATGGTATCCAAGATGCATTAATTATAGACAATACAGGTGCTTTTAGAGATAAGAAAGCATTATCTAGACATTTAAAAGCTAAAGGGGTATCTAAAGTTCTATTAACTGCCCCAGGAAAAGGGATTCCAAATATTGTTCACGGAGTTAATCACAAAAAGCATCATCCAGATGTACAAGATATTTTTTCAGCAGCTTCATGTACAACAAATGCAATTACTCCGATTCTAAAAGTCTTGGACGACAACTACGGGATTATAAAAGGACATCTAGAAACTATTCATGCCTATACCAATGACCAAAATCTGGTAGATAATATGCATAGTAAAAATAGAAGAGGAAGAGCGGCGGCACTCAATATGGTAATTACTGAAACTGGTGCTGGTAAGGCTGTTTCTAAAGCGTTGCCATCACTAAAAGGAAAGTTAACTTCCAATGCAATTCGTGTACCAGTTCCAAACGGATCTTTGGCGATATTAAACCTAAAATTAGCTTCAGAAATAACAACAGAGGCAATTAATGCCATTATTAAATACAATGCATTAGAGGGAGCTTTAGTTGAACAGATTCAATATTCACTTGATGCAGAATTGGTATCCTCAGACATTGTTGGAACAACTGCTCCATCTATTTTTGATAGTAAAGCAACAATAGTAGACGGAGATACTGTTGTTTTGTATGTTTGGTATGATAATGAATATGGGTATAGCCACCAAGTTATTCGTCTAGCAAAGTATATTGCCAAAGTTAGAAGGTATACTTACTATTAATAGTTGATAACTTCATAATTTATTTAACCCGAAACATTTTTGTTTCGGGTTTTCTTTTGATTATTTTTAACCCTAAATTTTTTAGAGTCCATGAATTCTGTCCAACAGCAAATTAATTCTTTACGTGAAGTTCTAAATCGTTATAATTATGAATATTATGTGTTAGATCATGCCACAATTTCTGATTATGAATTTGATATGAAACTCAAAGAATTGGAGGCTTTAGAGGCGGCTTACCCAGAATACTACAATGTAAATTCTCCCACTCAAAGAGTAGGTGGAACCGTTACAAAAAACTTCCAAACACTATCTCATAAAAATAGAATGTATTCTTTAGATAATTCGTATTCTAAAGAGGATTTATTGGATTGGGAAAAAAGACTTCAAAAGAACTTAGGAACAGAGGCTATAGAATATACATGTGAACTAAAATATGACGGTGCTTCAATTAATCTTACTTATGAAAATGGTGAGTTTCTTAGAGCCGTTACTCGAGGTGATGGATTTAAAGGTGATGAAGTTACTTCTAACATTCGAACGATTAAATCTATTCCTTTACTATTAAACTCCAATTTTCTATCTAATTTTGAAATAAGAGGTGAAATTATTCTCCCTTTAGAGGGATTTCGAAGGATGAATCGAGAACGTATAGAAAATGGAGAAGAGGCATACAGAAACCCTAGAAATACTGCAAGTGGAAGTTTAAAACTCCAAGATAGTGCAGAGGTGGCTAAAAGACCTTTAGATTGTTTATTATATCAAGTAGTCACTAATGAACAAAGGTATACCACCCATTTTGAAAGTTTAGAAGCCTCGAGAAAGGTAGGATTTAAAGTGCCAGATACTATTATTTTAGCAAAATCTATTGATGAAGTATTTCACTTTGTAAAAAAGTGGGATCAAAAACGTCATGATTTACCTTATGAAACTGATGGCGTTGTTATAAAGGTAAACAACTTACAGCAGCAAGAAGAATTAGGTTACACAGCAAAATCTCCGCGCTGGGCAATTGCATACAAATTTAAAGCTGCTCAGGTTACTACTGTTCTTCAAGAAATTACATACCAAGTTGGAAGAACCGGTGCCATTACTCCAGTAGCTAATTTAGAACCTGTTCAGTTGGCTGGAACCACGGTTAAAAGAGCTTCTTTGCACAATGCAGATCAAATAGAAAAACTAGATATTAGAGTTAATGATACTGTTTTTGTTGAAAAGGGAGGTGAAATTATTCCAAAAATTATTGCTGTAGATTTTTCTAAAAGAAAAGAAAACTCACAATCAACACTTTATGCAACTCACTGCCCAGAATGTCATTCAGCTTTGGTTAGAACTATTGGTGATGCAAAGCATTATTGCCCAAACACTTATGGTTGCGCTCCTCAAATTACTGGAAGAATTCAGCATTTTATAAGTAGAAAAGCTATGGATATTGATGGTCTTGGTGGAGAGACTGTTGATTTGCTTCGAAAAGAAGGTTTAATTGAAAATTATGCAGATCTCTATGATTTACAAGTAGAACAGGTTATCCCTTTAGAACGAATGGCTGAAAAATCTGCTCAAAATATGATTGATGGAATAAAAAAATCTAAAGAAATTCCATTTGAAAAAGTACTATTTGCTCTAGGGATAAGATTCGTAGGTGAAACGGTTGCAAAAAAACTTGCCAAACATTTTAAGTCCATTGATAATCTAATGACCGCTAATCTAGAAGCTTTAATTTCTGTAGATGAAATTGGAGATAGAATAGCAGCAAGTATTTTAGAGTTTTCTAACGATATAGGAAATATGCAATTGATAAATAGATTAAAATATCATGGAGTTCAACTAGAAATCTCTGAAAAAGATTTGATAGGGCAAACCGATAAACTTCAGGGAAATGTTTTCGTTGTATCCGGAGTATTTTATGAAATGACAAGGAATGAACTTAAAAAAGCCATTGAAGATAATGGAGGTAAAGTTAGTTCCTCTATTTCAAAGAAAACAGATTATATTGTTGCTGGAGATAATATGGGGCCTAGTAAAAAAACAAAAGCTGAAGTCCTAGGAATCGATATAATTAGTGAACATGATTTTATTAAAATGATTAATTAAACCATTATTTTTCAACAATTACTGTTCTAATAATTTATACAATAATGGTTTTATTAGTTGTCTCTTTATTGTTTTGTTTGTCAAAATAGAAATCTATACGTCCTAAATTTACTCCATAAGCTCCTACTTGATTTACAATTACAGTTTCATTATCTAAATTTTTAACAAGGGTTGGTTTTGGTAAAAAAGTATGGGTATGTCCTCCAATGATTAGGTCTATGTATTTGGTTGCGGCAGCTAACTTTAAATCTGATACCCTATCAGAATTTTTATAATGATATCCTAAATGTGATAAGCATATAACCAAATCACAATTTTCATTTTCTTTTAACTCTTTGGATATATCTTTGGTGATTTCTATAGGGTCTAAGTATTTAGTTTCTTTGAATAATTCTGGACTTACTAAATTATGTAATTCTATACCCAATCCAAAAACACCTATTTTAATACCACTTTTAAAGAAGATTTTATAGGGTTTTACTAATGTATTTAAAATAGTATTTTTAAAATCATAGTTAGCACAAACAAAATCAAAATTAGCGTTGGGTAGTTGGTTATGAAAACCCTCTATAGAATTATCAAAATCATGATTTCCTAAGGTGGCAGCATCGTATTTTAACAAGCTCATAAGTTTAAACTCAACTTCACCACCAAAATAATTAAAATAAGGGGTTCCTTGAAAAATATCTCCAGCATCTAATAGTAGAGTGTTGGGGTTTTCTTGTCTAATTTTATCAATCATTGCCGCTCTCCTAGCCACTCCACCCTTGCCAGCATATTTATGATGACTAGCATCAAAAGGTTCTATTTGGCTATGAGTATCATTGGTGTGTAGAATGGTAATGTGCTTTTTATTTGTTTCGCAAGATTGAAAAGTAAGTCCGCTTAAACTTGCATAAGCAAGTACAGCAGTGGTTTTTTTGATAAATTTTCTTCTTTTCATTTTTGTATTAATTCTGTAAATTTTTAAAATTTAATTGCTAAAAATAACACGATTATCTAGTTTAGAAATTAAGGTATCTCTACTTTTAAAATACTCCATAATTGCATCACGAATTAAAAAATTACTATCATATAAGCTCAGCGGATTTACAAAAAAATTCATAGCATCACCTCCTTTTTGTAAATAGTTAGAGGTGGCTACAAAATAGGTTTTGTTTTTGTTAATAGATTTTCCATTAATAAGAATATCATAAGTTTTATTTTTAATTCTTAATTCCACTTGTTTTGAAAGTGGATGGGCTTTTTTTCTAGTCATAAAATATGCAAATAATTCTTTAATTTTTTCATAACTAAGTTCTACAACTACTAGTGTATTGTCAAAAGGCATTAATTCAAAAGCATTTGAAACTGTAACATTTCCTTTTGTTATTGAAGCTCGTATTCCACCATAATTTGACATAGAAAAATCAACTTTTTTTCCAGTATTTTTTTCAAAAAGTTCATTTGCTTTTTCGTAGGATAAGTCAGCAATTAAATTTCCAAGTGTGCTTTGAAGATTGCCGTCAGTTCTCTCAAGTGTATTGGGAGCATAAGTAAGAGTTTTTGAAATTTCTTCTGTCATTTTTTCTTTGTAAGGAAAAAATACCTCAATAATAGAACTATCTTGTTCTATTTGAGAGTTTAGTAAAATTTTTTTAGTATGAATTTCAGAAACTTCGTAGGTGCTATTTTTACATCCTAATACAGATGAAATAAATAGAATAAGAAACAAAGCTTTTTTCATAAGAACACAATTCGTTTTAATTATATTTGTGAAGACAAGATAGTTTTTTTGTCTCATTGAATCTATGCTAAAAGCAAAATTAAAAAATCATTACCTAAAAAAGAAGATCGAACAGTTTTGTCAAACAAAATTATCTTCAGCTAACGTCTCTAACACAAAAATTAAAACTGTTGGCATAATTACCTCTGATGTTTTTTTTCAGAAATTTGAGTTTTCTAACATTTTATTAGAAAAGTTACAACTCAGGAACCCCAAAATATATAGTTTTAGAAAGTTTTCTAAAGATCATAAAAAGTCTTACAAACATTTTTCTGAAAAAGATTTTAATTGGAAAGGTCAAGTTTTAGATACCAGTTTACAAAGTTTTTTAGAGATTCAATTTGATTTATTGATTTGTTATTATCCAAAAAAAAATATTTTTTTAGAATATGCAGAGGCTTCCTCTGAGGCTACTTTCAAAGTTGGATTTTCTGATGCAAACACAGGTTTTTTTAATTTGGATATAGCTTGTGATGAGGATCAAGTTGATTTATTTTTTGATGAAATGAAGAAATATTTAAAAATACTTCACAAATTTTAATCGTTTGAAATTTAACAAAGTTTAAAAATTAGTAAAATTTAGACTTATTCTTTAATAACCACCCCGAAAATCTACTTAATAGTGTACTTTTACGCAAAATTAATCTGATTTACATGCAAAAATTTATAGGAACAGGAGTTGCACTAATAACTCCTTTTAAGAAAGATTTGTCAGTTGATTTTTTGGCATTAGAAAAACTCGTAGAATTTAATATTATTAATGGTGTTAACTATTTAGTTATCAATGGAACTACAGGAGAAAGTGCTAGCATTTCAAAAAAAGAAAGACGAAAAATTATTGAGGTCATAGCCTCAACAAATAAAGGAAGACTTCCTCTAGTTTTAGGCATTGGAGGAAATAATACTACTTCAGTAATTGATGAAATCTTATCTGAAGATTTATCTCATATCGATGCTATTTTATCTGTTGCTCCCTACTATAATAAACCAACCCAAGAGGGGTTTTATAGACATTTTGAAGCCATTGCTTTAGCAAGCCCTAAACCCATAATCCTATATAACGTTCCGGGACGTACTTCAAAAAATATGGAACCATCAACTACCCTGCGTTTAGCTAATAACTTTGCTAATATTGTAGCTGTGAAGGAAGCAGGAAACAATGTTCAACAATACCTTGAATTAATTAAAAACAAGCCTAAAGATTTTTTAATTATTTCTGGAGATGATGATTTAGCATTAAATGTTGTTTTAGCTGGTGCTTCAGGAGTTATATCTGTCATAGGTCAAGCTTTTCCTAAAGAATTTTCATCACTTATACGTCTAGGATTACTGGGAAAAAATAAAGAAGCCTATAATCTCTATTATAAATTAATGGATGTTATTAGTATGATATTTTTAGAAAATAATCCTGCTGGTATTAAGGCAGTTCTTCAATGCTTAGGTATTACGTCAAATGAAGTTAGATTACCTTTGGTAAAAGCCTCTGAGGAACTTCAAAAAGAAATTGTTAATTTTGTAGAGAATTTAGAATAGAAATTATGTTATCAAAAATTATTGAAGATGCTTTAAATAAGCAAGTTACTGTTGAAGCAGCATCATCTCAAGTATATCTAGCTATGGCCTCATGGGCAGAGACTCTTGGTTTTGAAGGGGTGGCAACTTTTATGTATGCGCACTCAGATGAGGAAAGAGAACACATGTTAAAACTTATTAAATTTATTAATGAACGCGGTGGACATGCAAAAGTATCTGTATTAGATGCACCACCAGCTGAATTTGGTTCTTTCAAAGAAATGTTTGAAAATTTATTTGAGCACGAAGTAAAAGTTTCTAAATCTATTAATGATTTGGTAGACATTACGCTTAAACAAAAAGATTATGCAACACATAATTTTCTGCAATGGTATGTTTCTGAGCAAATTGAAGAAGAAGCACTTGCTAGAAATATTTTAGATAAGATTAATCTAATTGGAGATGATAAAGGAGGTTTATACTTGTTTGACAATGATGTAAAAAGACTTATAGGACCCCAGGCTGAGCCAGATTCAAATTAACAAATCTTTAATAATTCATTATTAAAGAATCGAAATTTTTGCACGTAATTGCAGCTGTTTCATTCATGTAAACGTTTTATCGATCACAAACTTTATCTGTCTTAAATTATTAAATAATAAGTAAGCAGAAGTATTCTCATAATTTGAGGATTTAAATAAAAAAAAGCGTTTTAGTAATCCATTTAAAAACCTTATTTTTGCCAAATGCAAAAAATCAAAATTTTAGCACTAATTTTTTCTTTATCTCTACTTTTAAATTCATGTGGAGAGTACCAGCGCGTTGCCGGAAAAGGTACAACGTTGGAAAGGTATAAGCTTGCCGTAAAAAAGTATGAAGCTAAAGAATTTAGTAAAGCTTTAAGATTGTTTGAATTAGTAATTCCCTCCTACAGAGGTAAACCTCAGATGGAAAGAATTCAATTTATGGTAGCACAATCAAATTTTAATGAAAAAAATTACTCAACAGCTGCATATTATTTTGATAGATTTACAAAAAACCATCCTAATAGCTCAAAAAAAGAAGAAGCAGCTTTTTTATCTGCATACAGTTATAAGTTAGCTTCCCCTTTATACAGTTTAGATCAAATGGATACGAATAAAGCTTTAGTAGCTTTTCAAATGTTTATTGATGAATATCCAGATTCTGAAAGAATAGCAGAAGCAAATCTTCACTACAAAGAGCTAAAATTTAAGTTGGAGAAGAAAGCTTTTGAAATCGGGAAAACATATTATAAAACAGCCCAAACAGATTTTAGAAATTACAAATCTGCTATTGTAGCTTTTGATAACCTTATAAATGATTTCTTGGGTACTAAATTAAAAGAAGAAGCCTTATATTTTAGATTTAAAGCTTATCATGATTTGGCTGTAGTTAGTACCGAAAGAAAAAAATTAAACAGAATTAAGGATGCAATAGCAGCCTATGAAAAATTAGTTAGAAACTTTCCAGAGTCTAAATTTTTAAAAGATTCAGATAAGTTACTTTTAGAGATAAAAAACGAACAAAAACAGTTATTAAAGAGTTAATTATGAATTATAAAGAAACAAAAGCTCCAGTAACTACGGTAACCTATGATAAGGATGTTGTAGAATCCAAAACAGAGAATATCTATGAGGCAATCTCAATTATCTCAAAAAGAGCAGTTCAAATCAATACTGATTTAAAAACAGAATTAGTTGAAAAATTGGAAGAGTTTGCTACTTTTAACGATAGTTTAGAAGAAGTTTTCGAAAACAAAGAACAAATTGAAGTTTCTAAGTTTTATGAAAAATTACCCAAACCTACAGCAATTGCTGTTGAGGAATGGTTAAATGATAAAGTATATCATAGAACTCCAGAGACTGAATAAATGTCTATTCTAAGCGGCAAAAAAATTCTTTTAGGCATAAGTGCCGGTATTGCCGCATACAAAACAGCCACTTTGGTTCGTTTATTAATAAAATCTGGGGCAGAAGTTCAAGTCATCATGACGCCTGCCTCTAAAGATTTTATCACACCACTTACACTATCTACACTTTCTAAAAATCCAGTTCATTCAACATTTTATGATAAGGATGAAGAAAACGAGTTATGGAATAATCACGTAGACTTAGGACTTTGGGCTGATTATATGCTTATAGCCCCTGCAACTGCAAATACATTGTCTAAGATGACAAATGGTATTTGTGATAATTTATTAATAGCTACCTATTTATCCGCAAAATGTCCGGTTTATTTTGCACCAGCAATGGATTTAGACATGTACATTCATCCTTCAACTGTAACCAGTTTAGAAAAGCTTCAAGCTTTTGGAAATACATTAATTCCTGCAACAAAAGGTGAATTGGCAAGTGGATTAGTTGGAGAGGGAAGATTAGCAGAACCTAAAGATATTGTATCCTTTATGGAAAACGATATTCTGTCAAGCATGCCCTTATACGGAAAAAAAGTTTTGATTACAGCTGGACCTACTTATGAATCTATAGATCCCGTTCGTTTTATAGGTAATCATTCTTCCGGAAAAATGGGATTTGAAATTGCTAAAGCAGCTGCAAATTTAGGAGCTGAAGTATATCTTGTGTCAGGTCCAAGTAACGAAACTGTTAATAATGCCTCTATTCATAGAATTGATGTTGTTAGTGCTCAGGAAATGTATACCGCTTGTCATCAACATTTTTCTGAAGTAAGCATTGCTATTTTATCTGCAGCTGTTGCAGATTATAGACCAAAAAATGTAGCTACTGAGAAAATAAAAAAGAAAGAGAATGCGTTATCTATTGAATTAGAGCCTACAAAAGATATTTTAGCTTCTTTAGGAGTTATAAAAAAAGAACAATTTTTAGTGGGCTTTGCTTTAGAAACAACTAATGAGTTTGAAAATGCATTAGCTAAATTAAAACAAAAGAATTTAGATGCCATTGTTTTAAATTCATTAAACGATAAAGGAGCAGGTTTTTCTGGAAGCACTAATAAAGTTACATTTATAGATAAAGAGGAACATCATGTTCCTTTTGCGATGAAATCTAAATCAGATGTTGCCCTAGATATAATGAACGAAATATTAAAAAAAATAGATGCGTAGTACTCTCATATTTTTTATTTTTTTATTTTCAATAACAATTTATTCTCAAGAGTTAAATTGTAAGGTTTCCATAAATTTTGATCAAATACCTGGTTCTAATAGACAGGTATTTTCAACTTTAGAAACCTCTATTTCAGAATTTGTAAATCAAAAAAAATGGACAAATAAAACAGTAAAAGCTCAAGAAAGAATCAATTGTGCTATGAATATAATTATTACAAAAAGAGATAATAATATATTTGAGGGCTCTATACAGATTCAGTCTACAAGACCAGTATATGGAACATCCTATGAAACTCCTATTTTGAATATTAGAGATAATGACTTTAATTTTAAGTACAATGAATTTGATCAATTCATATACAATCCAACTAGATTTGATTCTAACTTGATTTCAACGATTACATTTTACGTATACTTAATTTTAGGAGTAGACGCAGATACCTTTTCAATGAATGGGGGAGACCCTTATTTGAAGGAAGCAGAAAATGTAACACTTCAAGCCCAGCAAAGTGGCCTATCGGCATGGTCTAATCAAGTTGGTGTTCAGAACAGGTTTCAAATTATTGATAATTTATTGTCTCCAGGTTTAAAACTATTTAGAACTACAATGTATAATTATCATAGAAAAGGGTTTGATGAATTGGCAGAAGATAAAATTAAAGGTAAAGGAACTATTGAGAATTCAATTATTTCCTTAGATAGATTGTTCAATAAAGTTATTGGAAATCCCTTATTAAGACTGTTTTTTGATGCTAAATCTGATGAAATTGTAAACCTTTATTCAGACGGTCCTAATACTAGAAGCAAACAACGTCTTCTGGTAGTTCTTCAGAAAATATCACCAAACAATAGTTCTAAATGGCGAAAAATTAATTAAGAATTATCTGTACTAACTTCTTTTTTAAAACACTTCTCAATTCTAATACCTAAATTTACTTAGGTCTTATTTTAAAAGTACCTTCAAAGGTATTATTTACTATATTTATATTTCTTTGTTTCAAATTATAAAAGCTCATGAAATATAAAAAGTATTTTCATTTTCCATTTTTTTTAGATCCTTATAGCATTCCTAAAATTAGATTAAAATCACTAGTTCTTATTTTGATTTTCATCTTTTCTTGTACCTCAAAAAAACAACTTCAGTTAAATGATAAAGTTGAGGTCTTGAGAGATAAATACGGTATCAACCATATTTACGCTAAAAATCAGCAAGATCTTTTTTTTATGCAAGGGTATTTAGCAGCCAAAGACAGACTTTTTCAATTTGAAGTTTGGAGAAGACAGGCCACAGGAACTGTTGCAGAGATATTCGGTGAAAATGAATTGAAAAGAGATATTGGTACAAGACTTTTTAAGTTTAGAGGAGATATAAAAGATGAATTAAACCATTATCATGAGGATGGATATGAAATTATTTCGGCGTATACAGAAGGAGTCAATGCCTACATACAAGAAATGAAAAACGACCCGGAAAAGCTTCCGATAGAATTTAAATTGTTAGATATACAGCCAGAATTTTGGACACCTGAAGTTGTGATATCAAGACATCAAGGACTATTGGGTAACATTGGTCAGGAATTAAACATTGGAAGAGCAGTTTCTAGAATTGGTGAAGACAAGGTAAAAGAATTGCTGTGGCTTCATCCTAAAAACCCTTCTTTAAAACTTGATAAAAAAATTAAAAAAGAGGATTTAGACCAAGATATTTTAGGGCTGTATAATGCTTTTAGAACACCCGTAAAATTTAAAAAAGAATATATTCAAGAGCAATATCAGAAAAAAGGTGCTCTTGCTTCCTCATTTTCAAAGAAGGTTGAAGATCTTGAAGATGTATTTAGTATAGGAAGTAATAATTGGGCAATATCAGGTAATAAATCATTCAATGGGTCACCTATTTTAGCAAATGATCCACATAGAAGTATTGTAGCCCCTTCACTTAGATATATTACACATTTGGTTGCGCCAGGTTGGAATGTAATAGGGGGAGGAGAGCCAGAAATTCCAGGAATTTCAATTGGTCATAATGGTTATGGAGCCTGGGGGTTAACCGTTTTTAGAACAGATGCCGAAGATCTATATGTGTATGAGTTAAATCCTGATGATTTAAATCAATATTGGCACAAAGGAGAATGGTTAACATTTAAAGAAATTAATGAATCAATTCCTGTAAAAGGAGAAAAAAATCATGAAATTATTTTACAATACTCTATTCATGGCCCAGTCTCATTTGTAGACAAAAAGAGAAATAGAGCCTATGCTGTAAAATGTGGTTGGTTAGAAATAGGAGGGTCTCCCTATTTGGCTTCTTTGCGCATGAATCAGTCTCAATCTTGGGAAGAATTCAGAGAAGCTTGTAGTTACAGTCATATCCCAGGAGAGAATATGGTTTGGGCAGATAAAGATGGTACTATTGGATGGCAGGCAGTTGGAATAGCTCCAATTCGAAATACTCACAGTGGGCTAGTTCCTGTTTTAGGTGATGGAAATTATGAATGGGATGGATATCTTCCTATTAAAGAAAAGCCTCATGTTGTAAATCCATCTGAAGGCTTCTTTGCTTCTGCCAATCAAAATGTTACACCAGCCTCATATGAACATTGGAATGCCATTGGTTTTTCATGGTCAGATCCTTACAGAGGAGATAGAGTAAATAGTGTGCTTTCAAAAAATTCAAGTCATAAATTTACAATGCAAGAAATGATGGATTTACAAGTAGATTATCATTCATTACCCTCAGAGCAGTTGATTAAAATGATAGATTATCCTCAATTAGATTCAACATATAAAAATTATTTTGATAAGCTTTTAACTTGGGACCATAAACTTGTAACAACTTCAGTAGAAGCTACGATATACGTTAATTGGGAACGAACTATAATTAGAGCTTTTCATAAGAAATATATACCAGACAATGTAAAAGGCTTATTAAATATTCAACTATTTAAAATCCTGGAGAGAATCAATACGTTTCCCAAAAAAGAACGTGATGAGTTTCTTATAAATACATTTAAAACTTCTATAAATGAGCTAAAGTCTAAGTTTGGAACTGAGACCAGTAATTGGGTTTATGGGCAAGAAGACTACAAACACATTAAGATAAAACATCCTCTTCAAGATATTGTTAACGATTCACTTTACAATATGGTAAGTTTTAACGCTTATCCAAGAGGAGGTAATGCTTATACACCTGGTTCTGCAGGTTCAAATTTAAGTCAGTCTTCTGGGGCAAGTTTTAGAGTAGTGATAGATACAAAAGATTGGGACAACTCTAAAGCTACTAATTCTCCGGGGCAATCTGGAAATCCAAATAGTATCTTTTATAGAAATTTATATGAAGATTGGGCGAATGATTCATTTTTTGAATTGCATTATAGTAAACAAAAAATTAATGCGAATCTTCACAGCAAAGAGGTTTATTATCCGAAAAATTAATTACATTTAATACTTAAAACTTAAGGTATTTGTTAGCATCAATCACCATAAAAAATTACGCATTAATCAATGAGCTACACATTGATTTTTCTTCAGGACTTTCTATCATTACTGGAGAAACAGGAGCTGGTAAATCAATTTTATTAGGTGCACTTGGTTTAGTTTTAGGAAACAGAGCAGATTCCTCTACCTTAAAAAATACCAATAAAAAGTGTGTAGTTGAAGTTGTTTTATCTATTGATAAATACAATTTGAAAGATTTTTTTGAAAGAGAAGATATAGATTATGAACCTAATACAATTTTAAGAAGAGAAATTCTTCCTTCAGGAAAATCAAGAGCTTTTGTAAATGACACTCCTGTAACGCTGTTGGTTTTAACTGCCCTCAGGGGAAGACTCATAGACATTCATTCACAACATCAAACACTTCAAGTTTCTGATCAAAAGTTTCAATTTCAGTTAATGGACGCTGTAGCGAATAATCAAAGTAAGTTAAGCTCTTATAAGAGTAGATTAGCGACTTACACCAAAGAGAAAAAGAGATTAGAGGAAATTCAACACGCTCAAAGAGAGGCTACTCTTCAATACGATTATAATGCTCATTTATATAATGAACTTTTAGAAGCCAAACTGGTTGAGGATGAACAAGAGTTATTGGAGGAAAAGCTAGATAAAATAAATAACGTAGAAGAGATTAAACAAAATTTATCTGAAGCACTTCAACTTAGTACTGATGAAAATGTTGGAATTCAAAACCTATTGTATTCATTAGAGCAAAAACTAGCCAAAATAGCATCCTATTCAGGACAATATCAACAACTTTTAGACAGAATTTCGAGTGTAAAAATTGAATCAGATGATATTATTGGAGAAATAGAATCGGCCTACGAATCTGTAGATTTTAATCCATCTGAAGCAGAGCAATTAAATGATCGCTTGCAATTAATCTATAACCTCCAAAAAAAACATTATGTCAATTCAATCCAAGAGTTATTGTCTATTCAGTCAACTTTACTTGAAAAAGTAAGTACAGTAGAACATGCTGATCAAACTTTGCTGGAGCAAAAAACGATTGTAAAAGAAATAGCAAATAAATTAGATCTAGTTGCTTCAGAAATCTCAGAAGCAAGAACTAAGGTTATACTAAAATTGTCGAAACAGTTAGAGTATACCTTAGCTGATTTAGGAATGCCTCATGCTCGTTTTCAAATAAAAAATACACTTTCAGAAAAGTATTATACAAATGGAAAAGATACATTAGAGTTTTTATTTTCTGCAAATAAAGGAGGGCAATATGGAGAGTTAAAAAAAGTAGCTTCTGGTGGAGAATTGTCTCGAGTAATGTTGGCCATCAAAAAGATACTATCTGAAAACAGTCAATTACCAACCATTATTTTTGATGAAATTGATAGTGGTGTTTCTGGAGAAATTTCTAATAAAATGGCTCATATCATGTCTCAGATGAGCCAGCAAATGCAAGTAATCACAATCACGCATTTACCACAAATTGCAGCCAAAGGCAATCAGCATTATAAAGTATACAAGGAAGAGGTTAATAATAGCACCACTACAAATTTAAAACCCTTGTCTGAAGATGAGAGAATTGTTGAGATAGCAGAAATGTTAAGTGGTAAAAATATTTCAGATAGTGCTCTGACCCATGCGAGGGAGCTACTTAATTAATAGTTGATTTTTATTTTTGGAAAATAAGTAGTCATTCCAAATAGAGTATACAAAAATAGAAATGTAAAAATTAAACGATTATATTTGCCAACAAATAAAAACTAACAATTTAAGAGATGTCTTATAATTTATTAAAAGGAAAAAAGGGAATTATTTTTGGTGCATTAGATGAAAATTCTATTGCCTGGAAAACTGCAGAAAGAGCACATGAAGAAGGAGCAGAGTTTGTATTAACAAACGCACCTATTGCCATGAGGATGGGAACTATAAAAGATTTAGCCGCAAAAACAGGGTCTCAAATTATTCCTGCAGATGCAACCTCTATGGAAGACTTAGAGCATTTGATTGAACAATCTATGGAGATTTTAGGTGGTAAAATAGATTTTGTATTGCATTCTATTGGCATGTCTGTAAATGTAAGAAAAGGTAAATTGTATACAGATCCTAAATATGATTTTACAACCAAAGGTTGGGACGTTTCGGCGGTATCTTTCCATAAAGTAATGAATGTCTTATATAATAAAGAGGCTATGAGTGAGTGGGGTAGTATCGTAGCGCTAACGTATATGGCAGCTCAACGTGTTTTTCCAGACTATAATGACATGGCAGATAATAAAGCTTATTTAGAGAGTATAGCGCGTAGTTTTGGATATTTCTTTGGTAGAGATCACAAGGTAAGAGTTAATACCATTTCTCAATCTCCAACACCAACTACTGCTGGTAGTGGTGTAAAAGGTTTTGATGGGTTTTTAGCTTATGCAGATAAAATGTCTCCATTGGGAAATGCAACTGCATTAGAATGTGCAGATTATACCATTTCTTTATTTTCAGATTTAACAAAAAAAGTAACCTTACAGAACTTATTTCATGATGGAGGTTTCTCTAATATGGGAGTAAGTGACGCCGTAATGGATAAATTTATAGAAGAGTAGCTAATACATTATTTTAAAATAAAAAACAGGTTTTGATTTATTAATCAAAACCTGTTTTTTTTATGATATGTATAATTTCACCTATAAATTGCTAATTTTTTTGCTAAGATTTTCCTTCTTTGAAGGAAAAAGTGTAATTTGCTGTTTACCCTATTTTTAACAAACAATTAACTAAAACCAAACAATATGAAAAAAATTACTTTATTATTATTTTTATTAACCTTTTGCTTTCAAGTAAATTCTCAATCAACCATAAACATAACCACTTCGGGTGGTTCTTATGCTGGAGAAAAATGGGTGAGTATTACCACGGAAGTAAATGGAGGAGGTACACAGATTTGGGGTCAGGGTGATGGAACCCAATGTAACGGATCTGGATTAATTAATGAAGACATATCTCTAGCACCAGGAACTTATTATGTAAACTGTTATGACCAATATGCTGACGGTTGGGATGGTACACTAATCTCAGTAACTGCATATGGTTCTGTTTTAGGTGATAATGGTGGGGTTTCCCCAAATGATGGTTCTGATACTGATAGTTCCTCTGCTTGTGAGGGTACACAAGAAGAAATGGAAGCATCGTTTGTAATTGTTGTTCCAGATCCACCATCTTGTTCACCACCTTTAAGTCTATCAGCAACAGCTAGCTCAACAACAGAAGTTGAAATATCATGGACAGCAGGAGGTACCGAAACACAATGGACCTATGAATATGGTATTTCTGGTTTTACTCAAGGAACTGGAACTACAGCCACAGTATCAACAAATTCTATAACTCTTGATGGTTTAACTTCTCAGGAAACCTATGATATTTATGTTCAATCTAACTGTGGTGGATCAGAGGGCGACAGTAGCTGGAGTATTGTTTCTTGGTCTATGCCTGTAGCTGGAGATACTTTTGAAACAGCAACTACTTTACCTTTTACAATTTCTCCCGAAGGAACAGGATGTTCAACTTATAGTTTTTCAATTGACTTTCCAAACTCAGGTTTTACAGCTAGTGAGCTTCCTGGTCAAGGAACTTCAGATCAAGGTGTAGATGCCTTTTTTAATTGGACCGCTACAACTGATGCCTTACGCTATTGGGGAGACGGTGCTGGTTCTCCTTACATAGGTATTCATGATTCATCAGGTACAGAAATTGCTTATTCTACATACGGTCAAGCTGATTTAGTTTTGAGTGGTTGGGAAATAGGTGATGAACTTGTAATAAGGATTTATGATTTTGGTACAGCTATGGTAAATGTTGAGTTTTGCTTAGAGTATTATTCTTTACCTTCTTCACCAAATTGTGCAGAAAATGTATCACCTACAGGGTCAGGTGTGTCATTTAATAATGGAGCTACCACAATTTCGTGGGATGCCCCATCATCTGGTCCCTCACCAACAGGTTATGAAATTTTTTGGGGTACTTCACCCAATAATTTAATGTCATTAGGTGTCATAGACGCTCCAAATACTTCTGCTGATATTTTAGGTTTGTATTATGGGGAAACCTATTACTATTCTGTAGTACCACAAAATGGTGCTTCTTTGGCTATCGGTTGTACTGAGTATTCTCTAACTATTGAAAATGCCCCGGTACCTTTTAGTACAGATTTTACTAATTATCCTTCAGGATTTTCAGAATCTGAAGGACCATTTGGTGCTCCTTCTGCTACAGTCACTTCCAGTGCATGGAGTACTTCTGATTTTTTAAATGACGCAACTTTAGGTAAAGGAGCTAAAGTTAATATTTATGGAACAACTAGAGATGAGTATTTAATATCTCCTACTTTTGATTTAAGTGCTGGTTCTCATTATCTAAACATTGATGCTGGTATAACTGATTGGAATCTTACTGGAGCTGATGCTGACGGTATGGATGAAAACGATGATTATGTTGCTGTTCTTCTTTCAGAAGATGATGGTGCTACATGGTCAGAATTATATCGTTGGGACTCTACATCTAGTTTAACAAATGCTGCTGAAGCTATGCCAGAGGTAACTCTATCAACTACATCTGCAACTGCAAAAATAGCCTTATATGCTTTTAGTGGAGTTTCGGGAGCAGATTATGATTTTCATATAACTAATTTCCAGATTACAACTACAACTTTAGGTACAGCAACAAATACTCTAGAAGGATTTACCTTGTATCCAACAATTGTAAAAGAAGAACTAAACTTTAGATCTCAAAATAATGTAGAGGCGATTACAGTCTTTAATGTATTGGGTCAAAAAGTATTTTCTGGAGCACCAAATACAAACAACTCATCTGTTAACTTGTCTAATTTAAGACCAGGGGTGTATGTTGTAAAAGTAAGTGCCGAAGGAAAAATAGGATCTTACAAGATTATAAAAGAATAACCTTTTTATAAACTATATTATTATAAACGCAAACCGAAAGGTTTGCGTTTTTTTATGCTATTTTTACGCTTGTAATTAAAGCTGAATAGATGAGTTTTTTTAAGAAAATAGACAAGGTGTTTTCATCTTCAAGTAGTTTTCATCTTCTAGATAGAAATGAAGTAGATCTTCATATAGAAGAAAATATTAAAAGTGTAGGAATTGCTAGATATGCAACATCAGACTATGGAGATTTGTACATAACAATTAATGAATTAGGAGGCTTTTTAATGCTAGAAACTATTTTGGTGAGTGCTACCAATGTAAAAACTAAAAAAGGAAGTAAGCTTACTTTTTCTGCTAAAGGTGGTTCTCTAAAATTTGATTCTGATGAAGACAGAATAGAATCAGATTTTTCTAGTGATGCCAATAGATATAGTACTAAAATAGATTACAATATAAGTGAAGAAGAGGCTGAAGTATTTAAAACAATAAAATACCATTCAGTTTTATTTAAAATTAATGAGCAAGAAATTAATTTTTCTGTGATATAGCTAAACCAGTGAAACCAGTTTTTTCCATAATCATCCCTGTGTATAATCGTCCGGAAGAAGTAGACGAATTATTGGCCAGCATTCTTGCACAAGAATATGATGAGGTTTTTGATGTCTATATTATTGAAGACGGATCTTCTGTAAAAAGCGATTTAATTGCAGAAAAATACAAATCTGAGTTATCTATTCACTATTTAGAGAAAGAAAACACAGGACCTGGACCAAGTAGAAATCTTGGTATGCAAAAAGCAACAGGAAACTACTTTATTATTTTAGATTCTGATGTAATTCTACCAAAACACTATCTAGCAACAGTTGCTAAGCAATTAGAGCATAAATATACAGATGCTTTTGGTGGCCCAGATGCAGCGCATCCTAATTTTTCTGTTCTACAAAAAGCCATCAATTATTCTATGACTTCTTTTTTAACTACTGGTGGTATTAGAGGGAAGAAGACTAGTGTTGGGAAATTTCAACCACGTAGTTTTAATATGGGGGTTTCAAAAAAAGCATTTGAGATCACTAACGGATTTTCAGACCTGCTAGCAGGAGAAGACATAGATCTTACATTTCGTTTATGGAATCATGGTTTAGAAACTCAGTTAATAGAAACAGCTTTTGTATATCATAAGCGCAGGAATTCTATCTCAAGTTTCTTCCAACAAACCTTTGCATTTGGTGCTGCAAGACCAAAACTCAATAAAATCTATCCAACAACTGCTAAACTCACGTATTGGTTTCCAAGTATTTTTATATTGGGT
>Ga0233396_1000365_pt1 | contig 22480 bp, 20 predicted proteins | sample 32DmetaG_FD_183169 | JGI IMG/M metagenome (GOLD analysis project Ga0233396, IMG submission 183169) | Seawater microbial communities from Monterey Bay, California, United States - 32D | ecosystem: Environmental > Aquatic > Marine > Coastal | place: USA: California | collected 2016-10-19 | reverse complement strand
GTATAAAGTTCATTAGCCTGTTTTAATCGTGTTGTTTGGCCACTGTAACTTACTGTACTTTCACCGTTTCTTTCAAAAACATAGTTTAGTGGAGCATTGGGCTCGGGATCAACAATGATCTCATCATCATCATTTGAGCAAGAAAAAATAAATATTAAGGGTAAAACAATTAATAATCTTGTTAGTATTTCGTAAACTTTCATTTTATTTTTATTTAGATTAATTATAAATTAAAGCACAAACCTAAGAACAAACAAACAAAAAACAAAATTTATTTATATTAAATCTAAATAAAAATAGAGATTTTGCTTAAGTTTTTAAAACTACAGAAGAAAAAATCAATTAGAAACGAACTATCAAAAATGATTATAAAATTTTAAATGGTTCTAAATCAGTTAAATTGAGAAAAATAATTATTCAAGAAATCTATTTTTTAAATCTTTTGTTGGAACCATACAATGCTCTTGACGTCCAAACCATTTATAGCGATTTTGGGCAATTACATCGTAAAACATATTTCTGAAGAATTTTGGTAATAGATACCCCAACAATAAAATTTTGTGCCAACCCCCTAAAACATTACAAAGTTTAAGGATGGCTGTACTTTTAGTGTTAAGTTCTTTACTGTCGAAATACAAAATGCTTCCTAAGTTTTTGTGATCTGTGGGGTGTAGCATTTTTTTTGCATACTCGCCTTGCAGCGAAGCAAACTTTAGGCTCTGTTTTTTATCGTATTTTATAATGTATTTAATACTGCGCTGGCATAAATTACAGACACCATCAAAGAAAACAACCTTTTGATTCGATATTTTATGTTGCATCAAATGAATAATTTAAAGCTAATAATTTTTAATTTAAATAGAGTTTCACATTATCAAACTAAAATATTTTATAATTAGTGACTATTTATGAAATTATTGAATTCCGTCTTTGCGGTCAAACTTTCAAAAAGAGAGACGTGTCCACCACCTGGGATTTCAACAAATTGTCTGTTTTGACAAGTTGAGCAACTTATTACCTCTTGTTTAAAAGTTGGCCACAAGTTCATTTGTATTGGAGAATCATCTAAACCTTGAACAAACAAAATATCGGACTTGAAATCATTTGTGAAATTGAGTAATAATTCTTTTACTTCTTTCATTATTTTGTATTTAAATATTCATCTTAACTATCTACTAATGATCGTTTTTGCTTTGCAGGGTTACCGACGAAAACTTAGAACCTTTAGAAGTATTCATTTAAAAACAAATATAATTTAAAAAAAATCTAAATCATACTCAAAATAGTTCGACTTTACTCACCTCTGCTCCACTTTTTATTTCCAAGAATAATATATTATTCTTGGAAATATTTTTTCGTGAATAAATAATTATTCATGAGACATCCCCTCCCAAGCAGAGGTTTTTTTTATTACTAATTATTTGTAACTTAGATATATTATTAACCATAAATCAATTTAAAATGAAAAAGCTATTACTCGCCTTTCTATTACTCCCTATGATTCTATTAGGTCAAAAAAACAATAATGGAAAGGTATATGACAAACACCCCGCTATTAATATTGTTGAACAATTTACAGAAGCTTGGATCAGTGGAGATACTGTAACATTAAAAAACTTAACAGGCGAAGGTTTTAAGATGGGAAGTTCAATGAATAACAATCCTAACTATAAAGGAGGTGATATTGGCAACTTAATCGGACAATCTACTTGGATGAGTAGTAATTTTGTGAATATTTCATTAAAAAACAGGGGGCAAGCTTATTCTGACGCCATTGAGTCTAAAAGATCAGGGCTTATTGTACAAACATTTCAAGAATTTATTGCCTGGGATAAAAACAATGCATTTAAGCTCAAAACTCCATTTAATGCAACCTTTGTTTTCGATAAAAATGGAGAAAAAATTGTTCGTTTTTGGTGGTCAGATAATCAAGCAGCTTGGCAAAAGTGGAATTTATCAAGACAGACAATTAAAAATGGAACCATATACAAAGACCATCCATTCATAGGAAAAGTCCGTGAAATATGGTACAACCTAGCAATGGGAAATCTTGATAAGGTTTGGAAAGATTTTTCTCCCAATGCGAGAGTATACGATATAAATCAAATTGGAAATGAATATAGTAATCTAAAAGATTGGCAACAATTTGTAGGTGAAGTTTTTAGTAAATTTGATTTTGTCTCTATTGATGAAGTTGGTTACCCCGATTATATCGATTATGAAGGAAACGGTGGGACTGTTTTAGCTTGGTATAATATGACTATGAAAAGTAAAAAAACCAAAAAAAATATAGTCTTAAAATTTCATTCGCAACATGACTTTAATGAATCAGGAATGGTCTCTTTAGAAACTTTATACTATAATGGAAATCTATTAAAACAATAGTAATTTTCCTCCATAGTTATTATTTTAAGATTGTAAAACTCTCCCAATGATTGAAAACCTAAGACCTTCAGATTAACAGTTAGATATTGTAAGGGAATTAGTATTTAATTTATTTAGTTTACTCAAATCCGCCCCAAAAAAGTTTGATTTCACTCCCTTTGGCTCCACGGTATTATTCCCTAAAATAAAATTTATTTTAGGGAATATTTTTTGATTAAATTTATAAAAAAATATGATAAGTAATACGAGTCCTCCGGAAACAGAAAAAAGGGAGAAGAAAAAGTATGTTATTTCATAAAAAAAACCTGGCTTAAGTTCATGGAAAAGAAAAACTTTAATTATCAAATTTGGATCCCTCTTAAAAATTATGTGTATCCTAAAAACGAAAAAATCTTGGTAAAATTTAAAAATATATTTTTTATTATTTTATGCTTATGCACTGTATATGTTGAAGCGCAATCTATTGAAGTAATTTCTTTTAATAATCCCTTAGAAGTAAGTCCACTACTAGGTGGTGAACTAACAGTAGATATTAAATATACAAGTGAGTCTGGTGCTACAAGTAATAATTTTTATATCGGATTACACGAGTTGGATGAGAACAATCAATTTGTTAGAAAGATTGACGGAGTTGATTTCGTGAATCAAACTGCAGGAACAGATGTGTCTTTATCTGCAAATCTTTTTGTGGGAGTCATTCATCCTTTATCAAATGAATTAGAAGCCGGACATTATTATCATATTACAGCTAAACTTTATACCAATACTTGGAATGAACTGGCTAGCACTGATTATTTGAATACATCGTCATTAGAAACAGTGAATGAGATTCCCTATAATTTTAGTACGTTCCCAATTAGCAAAGGGGTAGACATTAGTTCGATGACTGAAATGGAATCTGAAGGTATTTCTTGGCAAGATAACGATGGAAACCCCAGACAATTAATGCCTTTATTGAAGGATTATGATTTGGATGCAGTTCGATTAAGAGTGTGGGTAGATCCTGATAATTCTCCAGCAAATGGCTGGTGCGATATTGATGATATGGTAACAAAAGCACAATTGGCTGATGCAGAAGGCATGAATATTATGATCTGTACTCATTTTAGTGATCATTGGGCAGATCCAGGCCAACAAACCAAACCAGCAGCTTGGGCTAATTTTTCAGTTTCTCAGTTGGAGACAGCAGTAGCTAATCATATAACAGATATATTAAATGCTCTAGCAGCTGTGAATATTACACCTCAATGGGTTCAAATAGGTAATGAAACCAATGATGGTATGCTATGGGACAATGGTAAGGCTTCGATTGGTGGCTTTTCTAATTATGCTAAATTTATAAATGCGGGTTCTAATGCTGTGAAAACATTCGATGCATCCATAAAAACAATACTACATCTTTCTAACGGTCATGAACAAGGTATGTACAATTGGAATATTGGTGGTTTGATAAATAACGGACTCAATTCAAATAATATAGATATAATAGGGATGTCATTATATCCTCAAGAAAACAATTGGAAGTACTTAGTGGATCAAACCTATGATAATATGATCAACATCAAAAATACCTATAATAAGGATACGATATTAGTAGAAATTGGTTTTTCTAATTCTAGACCAGACATCACTTATCAGTATATTGTTTATATGATAGAGCGCGTAAGGCAAGCTCAAGGTTTGGGGGTCTTTTATTGGGAACCGATTGCTCACCAACCATTTACATTCTATCCTAATGGCGCTTGGAATGAAGATGGGAGTCCGTCTGTTGCCATGGACGCTTTTCTTGATGGCTCTACTACTCTAAGTATTTCAAAGTTAGATTTAGATCAATATACTTTAGACTTGTTTCCAAACCCATCATCACAACAACTAAATATTAAATTGAAAGACTTAAAGTTGATAAATTTCAAAATCTATAATTTGAAAGGACAATTAATAAAAAGTGGTGATTTTGATAATAATATAAATCGAAGTAGTATTAACATACATAACATTAACAGTGGTGTATATCTTTTAAGAATTAATGATTTAAATACACTTAAATTCATTAAAAAATAAATAAAAAACTAAATGCCAACAATGTATATAATGCATAGCTCTTAAACTCACTACGAAACCACACACAAAGGTAGAAGTGAATACAGAGAAATTAAATTTATAAGTTGAGCCAAGGGGTGTTAAGTCACACTATTTTGGGAAAGATTTGGAACTATTAAAATAAAATATCGTTTAGATAACTCCACATTTCGTTATGGAAATTGATAGGGAGTAAATCATCACTGTCGGGAGCTTCACCCATGCGAATGATTACTAGATTTTGACTTGGTATAATATCAAGATATTGTCCATTTGTACCCATCCCAGCAATTAAATCATTAGGCGCGTTGGAGGCCAAAGAAGTCTGTATTGGGAAGGTTATGCCTGGAGGAATCAAACTATCTTTACCATTGAGCCACCACAAGTATCCATAGGATTCATTCATTTGTTGAGAAGTATTAACCATGTTTGAAAAATAATTTATATCACTTAAAATCACTTGGCTATCCCATACGCCTTCATTTAATATCAAAAGACCAAACCTAGCCATATCCCTTGCCGTGCTCCAGTAAATATTACTGTAATTAGATTGAATCCAACTTCCACCCATTCCAATTTTCATTTTTACTTTTTGATTGGTAAAATCATTGTATGTTGTCTCAGATGCGTTTTCGATGACATCCTTTAGTAGTGAGTATGAGGCGTTGTGATAAAACCAGTTTGTCCCTGGGGTGTTTTTATAGGTCAGGCAATTTGGGTCTGTACAATTTAGGTTATCCACTAGATAATCTAAGCCGGTTGTCATGGTCAAATGGTGTTTGATTTTTATCAAACTCTCTTGACTTTCTTCTAAACTTGTCCATCCATTACCAAGAAATATTGAGCTGCTATCCTCTATGGATAAAATTCCATTGTCTTTTGCGATGCCTACTAAAACGGCAGTGAGTGTTTTGCCTGCAGAAGCCCAATACCAATTAGAGTTGCTATCAAAAGAAGCTGTATTTGAAAAGTTATTACCCCAATAATTTTCTAAAACAATTTTTCCATCTTTTAAAACTATAAAAGCACGGGTGTTGTTAAGTTGAAGAAAATTATAAAGATTATCGATACCAATGGAATCCCAGTTTAGTTCCTCAGGATTTATAGTTTCCCATTGGTCTGAATCTATGGCTGGAAAATATAGGTTATCAACTACTGGTTCGCTAATTTGAGTTTCATCATTTGAGCACGAAAAAAGTATTAACAACAAGAAAAACAGATTTTTTTTCATCTAAATAATAATTAATTTAAAATTAATCAATTAAATTGGTGTGGCTTAATTTTTCAAGTAAAAAAATATTCCCTAAAATAAAAATTATTTTAGAGAATAATGCCTTGCTGCTTCATTTGATAGAATAGAAATCAGATATGGTAAGTTTAACGAATTAATAATCTCTCCAAAACACAAAACTAAATTTGTTGAAGATTTACAGAAAATTAATCCTAAGATTATAAATAATCTTTAGTAACAAGGTTCTTGATCAAATAGATTATTAACTCAAAATCTTTTTGGGTAAAACTAATGTTCGATATTTCAATAGAGTTATCTACTAAAACAATAAAACGGTTATTCCATTATATAGTGTAACCGTTTTTTTATTTATGCACAATAATAAAAAGAAGTCATCGTTAAATAAAAGAAAATATAATCAGATGAAAAAATCAATTTTACTATTTATTTTCTTACTTACGATTTTTAGTAGCTGTGAAAAAGATGATAATAAAAATCCAGAGGAATGTTTCTTTAATAATAATGTACAGTCCATAGTTCACGATAGTATTAATAGAGAATATGTTTTATACATACCTGATTCATATGATGGAATATCTTCTGTTCCACTAATGCTTAATTTTCATGGGTTTGGTGGTAGTGCAAGTGATTATATGCAAGAAGCAGATATGCGCTCACTGGCAGAAGTTGACACTTTTATTTTAGTCTATCCTCAAGGTAGTTGCTTAGATGGCTCTTCCCATTGGAATCCTTGCCCAACAGGTGGAGACAATAAAAGTACTGCTGATGATGTAGGATTTGTTGAATCTGTGATTAGTGAGATTTCGTCTCAGTATAATGTAGATATGGAAAGAATTTATGCTGCGGGATACTCAAACGGGGGCATGATGGCATACGGGCTTGCGAATTATAAAAGTGATTTAATTGCTGCGGTGGCATCTGTTTCCGGAACAATGTTAGACTGCACAGGATCTACCAATCATCCTATGCCAGTAGTACATCTTCATGGAACCTCTGATGGTGTTGTTTCCTATAATGGGAGCACTGACTGGAATTCTGTACAAAGTACTTTAGACCATTGGATTAACTTCAATAATACAGATTTAACTCCTACTATAACAAGTGATAATAATATTGAACGTTATGTTTATGCCCAAGGAGATAGCTCAGTTTCTGTTGAGCATTATAAATTTATAGGAGGAGAACATGTTTGGTTTAGTGCCACTTTCCAAGATCAGAATACATCTGAATTAGTTTGGAATTTCGTATCCAGATATGATATCAATGGATTGAGATAAAGAATAAAGGTCACACTAATGGATGTAAATTCTTAAATTTTGATATAATCCTTGTTATTAAAATTGTTTCTAAAAAATCTCTGATTGTAAAACTTGAGTTCGATATTTCAATAAAGTTATCTACTAAAACAATAAAACGGTTATACTATTATAGTGTAACCGTTTTTCATTTATACTCTAACTTAGGTGTGATAGAAGTTGTATTAAAAAAATTATTCTAATAAACCTAGCTGCATTAAGAATGAGTAGTTATCGAAAAAATCTTGTTCCTGAAGTACTTTTCCATCCTTCATCAATACCACGGTAGTACCACTGATGTTCACCTTTTTGTTAGTCGCAGGGATTCCAAACATTACCCCATCATGAGTTCCTTTAAAATTCCAATGTTTAACTATTTTATCTCCTTGCCCAATTACATCAATAAAATTAAATTCAGCATCAGAGAAACCAGTTAAGTAATTGTTGTAATAATCTCGAAAGGCATCAATTCCAGTGATATTACCCTCTGCAGTTACTACGGTTGCTTGTTCATCAAAACTGTCACTATTTATAGCGTTACTATCCCTAGTTTCAAAAAAAGTATCCCAGGCCATCTTATAGGTATTGATATTTTTCTCAGTTTGTTCATTCACTCTTGCTAGAGACTCACACTCTTCATTAAATTCTTGTTTACAACCAATAAGTAGAAATGTTGTAATTGAAAATAGAATAATTTTTTTCATAATTGTTTATTTAAATTAATAATGGAAACTCAATATAATTATTTTTTTTGGTTTAGAGATTAGATCTATCGCGTTAACTATAAACTCAAATTCTCTTGAGTTTTTTCTTGAAACTCTACTTTAAGTTCATCAAATGTCTGTCCGTATTTAGTAAATATAAATTGATTCAATTCAAATACATTTTTGCCGTTTCCTACGAGTGGTGGAGCCAAAGGGAGTGAAGTCGAACTATTTTTGGAAAGATTTTGCATTCTTCTAGAACTTAAGCTGAGTAGATATAAAATAATTTCTTGGTGGAGATGGGATTATACCAGGGCCAGGATATCCCGTTGCTCTTCTTGTAAAATAAATATTGTCTAGAAGATTATTTACACCAAATTCAAACTGAAATGCACTCCATTTATAGGAACACCCAAAATCTAAGATGTCGTAAGCAGGAATCGCACCAATGACACCACTTAAATTCCCCTCAGTGGCATTGGTAGCATCTGTAAATTGGTCTGACAGATAAGTATATTGAAGATTAGCGGTGAAATTTTTATAAGAAAACTTAAACCCAGTTTTAAAATTAACCCTTGGAATAAACTCTACACGATTTCCAACAATTCCATTGGCTTGACTTTCAGTGTATTTGGAATCAATTAGAGAGGTGTTAAAAAATAAGTTGGATTTAAACTTGTTCCTAAAATTAAAAATCTTATTGAGATTAAAATCCACTAGACTTTCAAATCCGAAAATTCTTGCATTTCCAATATTCCCACGCTCGGATCGTACATTTCCATCAGGAAAAACTTTCTGTATAAACCCAATGCGGTCTTCATAGAGTAATGAGAAAACACTGATGTCGTAGGAAATGTAATTTTTATAAATACCACGTGTACCTACATCGATTGTTGCGCCTTTTTCATCTGTAATACTGGGGTTAATCACAAAAGCTGGATTGATGATACTGATGTCTGCGAAAGTCACAGATCTATAGTTTTGTGATAAGTTGCCATAAAACTCAATTGAGTTATTAGGCTTATAGCTGACACCAAGACCCAACAGAACAAATGATCGTTCGCGTGTTTCGTCGTAAAAATCAGTTTCATTTAAGATGACATTACCAGCACCGTCTAAATTTATGCGTTTACTATAGCCTTGACTTTCAGTTTTGATATACTCCAATCGAAAACCTGGAGTGATTGAAATTTGATCATTTATGTAAATTAAATTTTCCCCAAAAACAGCGGAGTTAAGATTTGGATAAGTATAATCGGATTGGGCAGGATAATCAAAGTATTGTTGGGTCTGAAAACTAAAATTGGGACCCGATTCACTGCTGCCTGGACCCTGTTGATTGGTATTGTTGGCCTTGTAAAACTTAACGCCCAAAAGCGCTGTAGCATTTTTATTTAACAGTTTGTAATTGTGAATCAAGCGTGACTCAAAACCGTAATTTCTAAAATCACCTTTGATGAGGTCACGCGCCTCAAAAGAATCTACTTGATCTACTCTATTGGTCCTAAAACCAAGCGCATTTCTGGTTGCATTAAGTCCAAAAAAATTGAAGCTGAATTTTGTGTTTTCTGAAATCTCATGGGTTACTTTAGCATTGTAAAGCAACCAATCGATGGAAAACCAATTTCTAGTTCTATTACTTTGATAAGGATCGCTAGCAAACATTGTATCGTTTAACCCACCGGCTTGCTTGGTTAGATAGTTTAAATATGTTATTTCACCTAAAACCTCTGTTTTATCTGAAAGCTTATACACCAATTTTAAATACATATTTCTAGACGAAAAATTAGAGTTATTTCTAAAGCCATCTCCTTCTTTGTAATTAAAAAACGCATAATACCCTAGCTTATTTTTGGTTCCACTAAGACTTGTGAAATTTGTATAAAGATTGTTACTACCTAGGGTATTTCTGGTTTTGACTTCCAACAAACGGTTGCTATTAGGGGGTTTAATTTTAAAATTCACCAAGCCGCCAAACTGGGTCCCATATTGCAGTGATGCTGCCCCGCGGACAATTTGTATTTCTGATAGGGCTTCGGATGCAGGAGTGTAATAACTTTCAGGATATCCCAGTACATCTGCACTAATATCATAGCCATTTTGTCGCGTGTTAAAATTTGAGGTCCGATTGGGATCCAGGCCACGACCGCCAATATTGAGTTGTAATCCAGCATCATCATTTTGATAAATATTCAGTCCCGCAATTTGGCTGTAGATTTGCCGAGCATTGTTGGTGGCTAGATTAGCAACAATATTATTCATGACAACCACCTCATTTTTTTTCCCCGCGTAAATGGCCATTTCTTCTACATCAGCCATCCGTTTTACAGAAAAATATTGTTTTTTTACCACAGCTAGTTCAACTGATGATAACTGCTCTCTTAGTGGTTCTAAGATGATCTCCAGTTCATAGTTTTTGGAAGTGTTTATGGTTGTTTTAAAAGGCTTGTAGTTGTAGGAAAAATAGATTAAATCAAGGCTGTCTCTGTTTGTGACAAAGGAAAATGCACCTTTGGCATCGGTGGTCGTCAGCAATTTCCCAAATCCTGAAAAAATCTCAACATACTCAATGGGTGTTTCTGTGAATTTATCAAAAACAGTTCCTTTTATTTGTATTTGTGCGTCCACTATGTGACTTACAAGTAAGAAAAAATAAATAATTCTAAAATCCTTTAATTTCATCTTTAAATGGTTTTATCCAATATTTGTGTTTGAATGATTCCTCTGTAGATAGTAAATCAATTTTTGAGTTTATAAATTCTTGACTTGATCTACCATTTAGTGCTACATAGCTTTCTGCAAAAATTGCAATATCTTTGTGGCCTTGGCTTTCGAAATGATCTCCCAAATAATGGGCATATTCTAATATCATATCTGGTTGAAAACTCATTTGTTTTATTTGTAGGTCTGTTAAAAAATGTCCATTTCTTACATAAAATGACTTGCCAGACTTTAAATTTTTAACTTTGAAATTTGTGTATCCAATTTTTTCTACGAGCATAACACGCCAAGAAAACCGATAACCTTCTTCTGTCCAAAATAGCTCTGAGGGGTATAACATATACCTAAATGGTAAAATTAGTTGAATGATAAAAAAAACCATAAATATTCCTAAAATTAAATACTTGTTTTTGTACTTAAAATTTGAGACAGTGGTATTATTATATGTAGAATTTTTAGCAAGTGGGTAAACTACTCTTTTTAAGAGTTTAATTATTTTTTTGTGGGTTTGTGCTTCAAAGAAGATAATTGTACTAACTATCATAACATAAGGAAACATCCCAATTGGAAACAAAACAGCTGTAAAGAGATGAAAAAATATAACTAGTAAAAACCCAAACAGTCTTGTTTTTTTATATAACAATAAAAATGGTATTAAAAGATCATAAAGCATACCTCCCCAGCTCATTACATAGTGCACCCAGTTGTATTGTAGGATAGTTTCTCCAATTATAGGTAGGTCATATTTCGACGGTAACCAAATTTTTAATGGCATTGCTTTTAAAAGCCAATCTGAGTTTATTTTCGCCAATCCTGCACAGAAATAAACAATTATTAGCAAAAGTTTCAACGAATCTATTGTCCATGTAGGAACTTCATCGTACTGTTTTTTTTCAATATAATTATCCAAGGAAAATTTTGCATTTGCAGGTATAAATATCAAAATAAAACTTAATATGCTGATAAAATAGTAATGGTTTAGATATGTAGTTTTATCAATGAGTTCTATGTAAGTGAAACTCAAAAAAAACAAAGCCATATTAAATTTATACTTAAAACCTAATGTTACACAAAGTGCACAAACAATACAGATTATAAATAATATGTATGTATATTCACCAGGAGATTTAATCCATTCAAAACCAAAATATTTAAAATGAAATTTTGGTTCTACGTAAGTTGAATATATCCATCCTTTGCTCCAAAATCTAACCATTCCAAACAACATCATTAACCCAAAAAAAACTCTAAACACGGCTAGAGAAGCTGCATCTGAAGTTCTATGTAGATATTGATTGATTTTTAAAATCATTTGATATTAGTTTCAGTTAAAAACCATTATTTTAATCACCATCAGCATCAATATAATCCGTTGCAATTTGAAGTATTGAAAGCATATCAGTCTTGAGCAATATTGTACCCTGCTGGATAGCGTCATATGTACTTAAAAACTTAATTAAGTCTTCTTGAATTTGATTGTGAAAGTTTTGGTCTAACTCAGCTATCATATCATCTACAGCATAGAATTGAGATTTAATCTCGCTACTCAAATTAGTTTGATCTCCTGTAGCGTAATTATCTATGAAATCCTCAAGACTATACCCTCCATTTCCAGAAAAGAAATTTTTAATGGCATCAAAAGCTTCGTTTGCTAAAAGTTTTGATATATTTTGATTGTAATAAGCTTCTACTTTTTCAGGGAATGGATTGTTTGAAAATACACCTCCAGGAATTCCAAATTTGTTACTTCTGAATCCTTTTTCATAATAGTAAATAAAATCGTTAGTCATTTTATTGGCACTCGAAGTGGCCGTGTTTTCGGTAGAATTAACAAAACTAGATCTGTATGTAACCCACTGTTCTTTTATGTACAATGTATTACTAACCAATTGGTTGGTTATATTGCTCAAATAATTTTTATAATTTTCATTCTCATTGTATAACGAAATAATAGAACTATCGGTTGATTGGATGCCGTGAAGTAAATAATCCAAGCAAGGAAACCCTTGCGATGAAAAATTTGAAGCATCCTCGAGGTCATAGTTACCACTTTGAACATTTAATTCTATTTTAGTAGAATTAGTGGGGTATATATTCATTTTATTATTGTAAAAACTTTGTTCAGCTGGACCAATATTAAACATTTCAACTTTTTGCCAAAGTATGTATGCTTCAAGCCATTTAGATCTGATTATATCTAAATTTTGTTGAGACGTTTCAGAGATAAAGTCATTTTTAGCCACTTGAAGTTCTAAAAGTTTTGAATAAAGCTCTTGATAACCTGGAATTATGAAGTTGTCAGCCCAATTTGTAAGCATTTCCGTTTTCTGTTCCCAAACTGAATTAGATTGAGAATTTCCTGATGACTCGTCGGAAGAACATCCAATGAATAATAAAAAGATAAAATTAAGAAGTAGAATTTTTTTTAACATCTTTAAAATTTTAAAACTTGGTGTCAATTTTGTTGTATGACACCAAGCTTTCGATTTGACTAAATTACTATAAAAACAAAGGTTGGTTAGTATGCTTTAAAGTATTGATTTACATTAATCAATCATTAGTGTATTGTTAAATGCTGATTTTATTTGATCAATCATTCCAGTTCCACTAGCAGTAATATTTACAGTATTCATGTTATGAAAATCACTAAAATAATTATCTAAGGTATCTTCAACTGCAGCTTTTGACATATATGGCTGATTTTCTCCATTGTTTGTGAATTGTAGGCTTAGAATGAAACCCCACGCCTCAGAAAGTGAGTGATGTGCTCTGGCAATTTCGTTATTGGCAATTTTGTTTACATAATCATTTAGGTAGTGAATTGCATAGTATCCAATAACTTTTGAAAGCTCAACCTTAAGAATTCTAGCTGAATTTTCTCTGGCTGCGTAATCTTTATCCACAATAGCTTGTCTTCCGTCAATAAAAGCTTCATAAACTCTTTGCGCAATACCAGCTTCGTAGTTTAACTCAACTTTTTGAAAATATTTCATCAAAAGATTTCCTTTTTCATCTGAACTTTCAGGAAGACCAAAATTTGAAGTTATATCTTCTGTTTCACCATACAAATATCCAAATGCTTCATCCCATTTATGCTCCATATCAGTATAATTTTTCCCAGAAGATAGCACATTGTTGTCGTTATCCTGCGTTCTTGTGCCGGACTCTAATTGGTTAGGATGTAAATAGTTATTTACAATTTGGTCTAAAGTAAAAGCACCTATGAGTCCTTTAAAGAATAATTGATCTAGTTCTTGCCCTTTAGCATTGAGTTCATAACACGATTCTGAGCCGTCACTGTTTGTATAACAAATTTTTCCAGCACTTCCACCAGATGCAGCATTGTTAAAGTTAGGCACAACATTATTAGAATAATCTTGAATCATTTCATCAAACTTAGCTTTAGTTGCTGCTGATCCTGCTATAGCCGAAGCTGAGGTTTTTGATCCAATGATTTTTGTTGTTCCATTTAATGTACCATCCATGAAACCGGCTGAATTAGTTCCATCACCATTGAACATTAAACTTAAATTAGTTTCATTTGAATTTTCAGAATTAAGGCCATCGTACAACTCATTTGCTTGTTTTAGTCTTGTAGTTTGCCCACTATAACTAACCGTTGATACTCCGTCTCTAAGAAAAGCATATTCTTGATTTTCAGGATCTACTATGGGGTTATCTGAATCATCAGAACAGGATACGACAAATGCTAACGACAATATTAAAATTAAGAATCGTTTAAAATTATTTTTTTTCATTTTATTTTTATTTAGATTAATTATAAATAGTAGTTCTTTGCAAATATATAATCAATCCTTAATTAAAAAAAATATTATTTAGAATAATTTTAAATAATTAATTAATTTTAAACTTTTACAGGTTAAAATCTTTGAGTAAAATATTTTTTTGAGTGGTTGAATGGGTTTACTCTAAATAAAACATCCCCTAAAATAAATTTTATTTTAGGGAATAATGCCGTGGTTAAATTAATTTATGTAATTAATTTTTCATTGTTTTTATCCTATAATATCTCCAATAGCATAAGAGCTGACATCAATATTAAAATATTCACCTGTCCATGTAGCCTCAGATTTTGAGAGTCTATAAACATCTCCTTGATTCCATCTTCCTGAGACATGGTTTGTTATGACATCATTTATAAGCACAAGCTCTCCTTTTTTTAAGTCTTTAGGTATTACATAGGCAGCATAAGGGCTAAAAAACTTGGAGGGGTTTTTTGAGGTCCAATCAACCAATGTTTTGTATTTCCAAGAATATCTACTATCAGCTCTGAAATCTCCAATTGTAATTATTTCACCTGTAATTCTATGTTTAATTTTTTTATATTTAATCTTAAATTCATCACTTACTTCTGCTCTTAGTTCAAGTAATTTTAAACCCATGTGTTTAGCTAGTTTAATAGCTGTCTCACCACGAATTGTTCTAATCACTTTAAGGTTGTCACTTTTCTCATCAAAAGAGTTATCTGTCAGTATTTTTAAATACTTACAATTAGGACATTCATCAAGTAGTTTGTCGTAAACATACTCGCATTCAGTACATGTTTTTTTACCCTTCTTTGTTTTTTGAAAGTTGTTAGTTCCAAATATGTTTAATATTCTTTTAAACAGCATTAGTGAATTATTTTAATATTTTCTTGGTTTAAGTTCACTCTCAAACAAGCTTGAGGGTCATTGTTGATTAGTCTTACTAAGTCAGTATCATTGAGACTAGCTGTATCATGAATTGTTTTGTTGCATTCAAAGCATATTCTAGTATCCATCCCATTTTTTTTCATGGCATTCCATTTTACATGAATAGGGCAGTGCAAGCGTTTTATAAACTCTCCTGTGTCAGTAAAGATCTCTTTTGATGATGGGTTTATTTTCATTTTTTACTAAATATAATTGACAATGTAAAGACTAATCTACTAATTTTTTTTATATCGTTAATTGGGTAATCAAAGTCTTTTTATTTATTATTTTATTTAAACTAATCAAAAAATTACCCCCAAGGATAAAAAATTATTCTTTGGAATAAAAAGTGGACCAGAGGGGAGTAAAGTCGAACTTTTTTAGGTCTGATTTAGCTGTTTTTAGAAAAAATTATTCCCAAGTATAAAAAATTATTCTTGGGAATAAAAAGTGGAGACAAAGGGAGTGAAGTCGAACTATTTCGGGGAGGATTTGAGTGAGCTAAAAAAATAACAGAAAACTAAGTTTTTTTTTATAATATTGTCTTAACAGATAATTACAAAACTTTTGATTTATGAAGAAGTTATATTTTTTAATTTTAACTACCATTTTAATTTCTTGCAACAGTCTAGAAACTGATGTTGAAAAAGCGAGAGCAGAATGGCTCAAGCCTCTGAAGATGAAATAAGTAATTTTAAATCATGCCTGCAAGAATGGGATGACCAGGAAACTTTGAATGCTTTGTAGACTATAAAAAGGCTTTACAAATAATATAAATAATATTATAAATTATGGAATATCAAATTAACGGAATAGATGGTGCCTTTGAAGAAGGGAAATTAGCATTAGCAGTCCTACAAGACTACTGCTCCAAAAATGAATGCACTTTTAATGAACTCAAGGAGATATTTCCGGACGAAGTTCAAGGCGATAAAGATTATATAAAACAAAAAATTGGTGGGAATACAGGCGTTTTTGACACCTTGGCTGAAGCAGAAGAAAGAGAGCGTATGAGTGCAAATGAAGATTGCTTTTCAATAGCAGATTGTTTTGTATTACATGACCCAATAACCATAAAAGACGCAACCATAGCTGTATCTAACCAATGGGGTGAACGTAATTTGCCTTTGTTTATCGAAAAAGCAGAAGCAGTAGGGTATACAATATCGTTAGTAGCCATAGAGGAAAGTACAGACACCAAACATTACACCTATATCAAAACCAGCTCCAATGAAAATAGCGACCAAGGTTTTCCAATTGTTTCCTCATGCGTAGTGCAAACCAATGGAAAATACACCCTTATATTTAATTTATCGCATGATGGCGACGGGGTTATGGATTCATATTACTTTTATGATATTAAAACTAAGGTTGGTGGATCAAATGGGTCACCCTGGGATTTTATGGAATTTACAGACGTCAATGAGGAATGGGTGGAAGCTTATGAATCATTTGAAGATTTCGGATTAGATTCTGATAAAATTTCAGAAACTTTATACAACATGCGTTTGGAATTTATAAAGACCTATCTAAACGAAACCTCTGATTTTGTTCCTAGTAATGCAGCAATTCCCTCTGATAAGCGAGATATTCTAAAAAAAGAAGTTAAACATGATGGCGTAGACTATTTCACAGGTGATCTAGTTTTTGAAGAAGGAGATGAAGATATAATACCTCCAGACTGGGCCTGGAAATTTAAATGATAAAGAAAATTCGTAGACATTTAAATGATTTTAATTTGATTGCCAACAGTAGTGAATTATAAAGATTATATAAGAGCCATACAAGATTTTCCAATTAAAGGGATCACGTACAGAGATATTCAGCCATTATTAGCCAATGAAACTGTATTTAGGAATGCCATTAAAGACATGGGCAATCTTATTGATAAAAAACCTGAATATTGGAGCCAAAGGGACTGAAATCGAACTATTTTGGTGAGGATTTGGAAAAAATAAATAGAAAACACCCAGATGGTCTCATACAAAGATGGTAACTCCATTCCACAAGTTACTGATCCAACTCAGAGGGAAAGCCTAACTACAGGTGCTTGGGCAATTACAATCATACTTTTCTCTTTTGCATCCAAAATTAATTCCTAAAGTAATTTGGTGAAAACCACCGTTGTTGAACACCACAGAGTTTGACTGATACGAGTACGTATAAGCTAGTTTATGTCTTTTATGGACATATTATAATTTATAAAATTTTTATTACATTAGATAAGTTTTAAAAATTTAAATATGAGTAAAATGATATTAATGGAAGGTTATCATAACCTAAGGTTTGGATATTGTGAAGATGATTCTGAGAGTGATTTTATCGATAATATTAATGGTAAACTAAATATTCATATTGCTAAGGGGTATGAAGGAGAGTCAGAAAAACAACATTTTTTTCTTTTTCATAATGGTAAATTTATATCAAAAAGTGAAAGTTCCTTATTTGAAAATATTGACGTTATAGTCAATAGTTTTTCAAATCTAGATTATCGATTTAGTGAGATAGCTAAGGTTCTTATTTTATCTTTGTATGATAGAGAGGATTATTCTTCCTATGAAGAGGTTTCAGAAATTAATACAAAATTTAATGAAGGATATTTTGAAGCAAACGAAACAGACGATGTCTCTAATTTTTCTCCTTGTTTTTTTGGTGTAGGGTCAGTAACTCGTGAATGTGATGTAAAAATTAATATGAGCACTGGTGAAATCTATCAAGCAGGAGAAAAAATAGATAATATGGAACTTTTTTATGGATGTGTTGATGAAGATGAAACATGGGTAATTGGATCAAGTTTTAATGAAACATGAAGTAAGATTTCCATATAATTATTTTACTTTAAAAAACAAATTATTCTAAAATTTTAGACAAGAAACCTTTAATTAACAACTGTAAATAATAAAATGAAAGTATTTTTAAAATTAAACTTTGAAGAACCACAAGAATATTTTTTTAATGGTTATGTCAACAATGAAGAATCTAATGATATCGATTTATCAGTTAAAGAATTAAATGAAAACCCTACTATTATTTTAGATTCAGGATATGAAACAATTAATGGTATGCAAACCCTAAAAGAAGGAGTGACACATCCTTTTAATTTATTTAGTTTTGGTTTTGGATTTAAAACAACTAATACAGACTCGTATTGGAGAGTTAATTTAGGTTCTAGTTCTACTGTACATTCAAATGACTTTCAAATTAAACTAGATGAATCAAAAATTACTTTTTCTGGAATGGTGATATTTAAAACTTCGGTTAAAGATGAGTGTTTTAAAGATTTAGTTGAAAACATTGAAAACACAATAATCGATGAATGTTCAATTATGAAAATAATTGATCAATCATGGAATGGAAAAAAACAATTTAGGTTCACCTATACTGGGGGTGATTGGAAAAGAGATAATGAAATTAAGGAAAGTATAGTCAATAATGAAAATAAATCATCTAGAATTATAGATGTTGAATATGCAAAAAGTTTAAAAAAATCATGGACTACATAAAACGTAATTTTGAAATAGTTTAAATTTAATATGTATGAGTTATACTGAAACAATGTTAGAATATGTTTACGATCAATACTGTCTCAGTTATAATATGGAGGATGCTTTAGATTTTATTGAAGATGAAATAGATTATACAAGAGAAGAAATTAAAGATATGCTACAGTATACCATAGATTACAACAAAGAACAATTCATTAAAGATTACAAATCTTTAGTTGAAGAGTTTAAGTCCAAATTTCATTTTACCGAAATAGATTGTAAAAAAGAAAAGATTAAATGGCCCCAAAAGAGTGGGGTATATGTGATTTGGAAAAATGATGATAGTTCACTTGATAATTTAATTTATGTTGGAATGACAGGAAAATATAAAAGAGTGAACGAAGACGAAGTTGTTTTTAATTCTGGTTCTTTTGATAAGAGAAACTCAAGATGAATCCCCTATAGATTTTGTGAGTCTGTTAAAGATGATAAAAACCAATTTTCATTTAGGTTTGGACCATTAGAATCTAATGTAGACAAACAGTCAAAAATAAAATATCAGGATAATTCTTATAGTAAAACAATACCATACTCAGGGTTGAAAATACACTGTTTTCATGTGTCAGATAATCATAGGGAATACTATACACCTGAACTTCTTGAAAAAGAAATACTAACTAAGTATTTAAAAAGTTCAGGAAATCTTCCTCCAGCTGAGTACAGCAAGAGAAGAAAAGAATAAATATATAGTAATATAGTGAAGTAAAATTTTTTTAGGTCTGATTTGGCTGTTTTTAGAAAAAAATATTCCCAAGGATAAAAAATTATTCTTGGGAATAAAAAGTGGAGCAGAGAGGAGTGAAGTCGAACTATTTTGGAGAGGATTTGATTGAAATAAATCGTTTCTTATCTTTGAAATATGAAGGTTACTAATATTCAATCCATTTACCAAAAAACCATTGACTTTGCGGCTGAGAAGCACGGGAAACAAAAAATGCCCAATGGCCTCCTTTATATTGTTCATTTATCAAATGTTGCCATGGAGGTTTTTATGGCGCACAAACAAAAACCGGATTTTAATCTTGAAATTGCAATACAGCTAGCTTTACTTCATGATGTCTTGGAAGACACAGCGCTAAGTTTTAAGGCGCTTGAGGACGATTTTGGCAATATAGTCGCAATGGGTGTTCTCGCCTTGACTAAAGACAGCACGCTTGATAAAAAAGACCAAATGGACGACAGCTTGAATCGTATTTTAGATTTGAGTAGGGAAGTGGCTATCGTAAAACTTTGTGACCGCATCTCAAATTTACAGAACCCCCCTATAAAATGGGACAATGCGAAAATTAAAAAATACCATTTGCAAGCCCTCAAAATAGCAGATAGGTTACAGGGAAAAAATGAGTATTTGGATAAAAGAATTCAAGAAAAGATTTTGAACTATAATACTTATTTTTAAAATGGTGACAACCCACAGGCCACGCCCATATCGTGTAATTCACCCTCTGGGTCCACAAAAAGTATTACCAACTCTTTACCATCTCTAGACTGTATGTTTTTTAGATTTCCACGCCAGGGGTTTATTAGGTCTGTATTCATGTTATCAGTGATCAAGAGCATTTTTTTGGTTTCATCAATACACCCTCCTTGTATATGCTGAATAACTTTAGGCATCATTTTTTGAAGATTTACCTTGTCTTTTGTTCTGAGCCATTCTGCTCTAGGAGGAGTTTTGGTTATGCTCATAAAAACTGCTGTTTTTGCACAATGACCACCTGGATCTCCAGGATAGAAATTAATTCGTTCTCTAAATACTACATCACTTAAAAATTCAGAGAGGCTGGCTGGTTTGATTCTATAGTTTTTATCAATACCATCAAACCTCAATTCTTCAATGGAGTTGTGCCACAAGGAAGCAACAATACTTTTAGCTAATTGGTGTAAATTCATAGTTTATTATTTAATTACTACTTAAGTATATAGCTTTAGTGTTAATATTATTCTATCCTAATTTTATCTATCTCTTTCATTATCCTATCCGTTTCTGTGAGAGCCACAATTATCTTTTGGTAATGCTCAATATCTTCATCAGAAAGGTTTCTCCCTTTGCGGTCTTTGAGCCATTTTTGAGCTGGCTGATAACCCCCAATATAAAAGTCCCAAGCGATTTTAGGAACTCCTGAAAAATACTGTTCATCATTTATCCAAACATCTCCTATATTAGTGTTTTCTTCTGTAGCTATCCAGCCAGGACTCCTAGCAGTCATGCTTTTGGTGACTTCATTGTTGCCAGAAGTTATAAATTCAGTGATAGGGTTATTTACTATATCTGATTCTAATAGGTGTATTTTTCTTATCTCACCTCCTAATTTAACTAGTCGCCAAAAGGTATCTGGGTCTTTTGGATAAGGCACTCTAGGAAAATCGATTTTTAAAAATTCTTTGTATTTATCACGATACTTAGGGGAATGCAAAACTCCATACACGTAATCTAAAATGTCAATTGGCTCGAAATTGTTTTCCTTTTTCTTTTCAATCGTAAAAGTTAAATTTAGCTTTTCAGCAATGACTTGTATAATATCTTGATTAAGGTTTGAGGTTCTTTCGGATGTTTTCTCAATATTATACTGATCTTCTGCTGACGGATAAAGATAAAGTGGAAAAATTGCAGATTGTGTTGTTCTCTCACCACATTTTGTCTCCATAATATTTTTAGAAATAAAAAAATGATCGCAAGTTTCTGATTTATTACTTCTTGCTGTAATCAAACCAACGTTATTTCCCTTTAGAAAATGCTGCATAATATCAATTCTTGGAGAATTAATCCAATGTTCATTTTTTTCAGGGAGATACATGAAATTTATATCAAATGGTCTGTAATTAATTCTAACAATACCTTTATTTTTAGCTTTTTTTAGATCTTCAATTCTTCCCTCTTTTGAAACCCTTCTAGAATCTTTAATATTAAATTCCGTATATGGGTCTGTGGAGTTGAGAATTAAATTTGTTGTTTCAATTAGTTCTTTTTCAGTTTTAAAAATTGAATATTTATCGATTCCAGTAACGATTCCAGAATTACCCAATACAAATAAATCTGATATCAAAATTCCTTTTTTATATTCTTTAAATATTTTATCATTTTTAGGCACAAAAAAGAAATAAGGTTCTTCAGGTTTTAATTCTTTTGAGTCTAAATTGTTTACATCATTTTCTATTAAAAATGAATACTTCTTTTCTCTTCTTCCGTATAAATCAGTATGCCAGAGTTTACCACTAGAATTTGGTTTTACATTATGTTTTTTTATGAAAAAATTGATAGAAACGCCTTGTTGTATATCGAAGACATTTGCGTCTAAAGTACCATCTGGTGAAGTTTCTTTTTTATTTCCATTACCGTGTAGATCGATATTCTGTATTTTATCAAAGTAATCAAGTATATTCCACCTCATTCCTCTAAAAGTAGGATTGTCAAGAAAGCCATGAGGGTTGATATATCCGATTAATCCAGCTCCTGATTTTGATATCTGAAACTGAGCATACCTCAAAAATTTTACATAATCATCACCAAGCCAATGTTTTCGTTCTCCAAAGTGTTCACCATCTATATATTTATAATCTTCAATAAGTGAACTTATCCATTTTCCATTATTAGAAGAAACCCCACTATAAGGAGGGTTTCCAATAATAGCAGTGAAGAATCTATCACTTTTAATCAGCTTAGCAGACTCTGCCTCAGCTCCTATAGATGAAAAGAATAAATCAGCCGAACCCATTTCATCCGGAGATTCCAATGTATTAGTTAAATACACATTTAATCTTTGTCCTTTTTTGAAATCATAACCTAATGATTTTAAGTGCATTCCAA
>Ga0233396_1000353_pt1 | contig 22734 bp, 29 predicted proteins | sample 32DmetaG_FD_183169 | JGI IMG/M metagenome (GOLD analysis project Ga0233396, IMG submission 183169) | Seawater microbial communities from Monterey Bay, California, United States - 32D | ecosystem: Environmental > Aquatic > Marine > Coastal | place: USA: California | collected 2016-10-19 | reverse complement strand
TCCGTAAGCTCGAATATCCACGTTTCTAGGATTGCTATTCTTGCTTCTTTCTGTGCATTACTGTCTTGTAGTGCTGTAATCTGTGCATTTTTAAAGTCTACTAAATCTTTCATACTTGTTGTTTTGAGTTGCAAACATAATAAATATAATTGACATACGCAAGAAAAACTTTAATTATTTTACTTTTTACGTTGTTCTTCTGCGTTTCCAAGCTTTATTTCTGTTTAATACTGGGTTCTTTTTTCTGTTACTTTCGACTGCTTCAACTCTTTTAGCACGTCTGTCTTCTGTTTTTGTAATCATAATAGTTAATTTAAATTGATGGTGGTGGGTTACCTATTGTTTCGTTAGGAAAGTCATCTTCGCAAATAATATCTCCTATACTGTATAAATGGTAGTTAGCTTCATTAATAACATAAGTATTGTATATAAGCGATTTATTGCAAGGGTTTGTGAATGTTATTCTTAATGAACCTGTTACTTCACTAACTTTTAAATCTGTAATCTTCCAACACTCTGGATTACAAGGAACAGGGTCAGGCTGACAGCTGTAAAATCCTAAAGATAATAATACTAATAATAATTTTTTCATAATATATGTTTTTAAATTCTAGGCAAACTTACAAAATTAAAATGACATACACAAGTATTTTCTAATATTTCTTTTTATCGCACAAAAAATAGGGAAGATAATAATGCACCTTCCCTACAAAAAACAAATGAAAAAAACTAAACGTGACGGAATTTTAATATAGAACCTTTAATGTTCTCAGTATCAAAGTAGATACTATTATCGTAGATTGTAATACGCTCTATACCATATTGCATTAAGCTTCTTACGAATCTAAGTCTATGCGAAGGGTTAATACATTTAAACTTTATCGCTTTACCTATCCTGTGTTCAGACTCTAAACCAAGTCCTATTTTGTCTGCGTAAGTTTTCGATGTGTAGCCTAAAAGTATAGGACCCTTTAATCTTTCTGTTCTAAATACCTCATCTAATATCCAAACAGGCTCACTCTCCATAAATCTTTTACCACTACCTAATTTATCTGGACTATCAAACATAGACCATTTAAGTATAGTTAAACCTTCTTCATCCATCTCCTTAGTATAAGTATCTGTATACTTAGGAACGAAGTCATTAAAGTTTAATCTCTTTTTATATTTCCCTGCCATACATTAAATATAAGAATAATATATATAACTACCAAATATACTTTTAAACAAACGAATATACGAATGTTGATAACTTTATTTGACTTTCTCGATTTTTTTTTGTACCTTTGTTTTATATTTAAAGAAATAACAACCTTTGCTTCTCGCAAAGATATTAAATCATAAATATTTGCCCCTAAAGGCAAATGTTAATAAAAAAAGATATTGAAGAATTTGCGATAGTTATGTTCAATTTTTTTTAGTAGTATATTATTAAAAAAATAGTCTTTTACTTATGACGTATCTTTTCAAGTGTTCTAGCTCCAAAGTAACCACCATACACTAACATTAATAGATTACCTAATAGAGATATCCATTGCTCATCTATTTTAAAAGTATCTAAAGAACTATCTAATATAACATATATAAATAATGCTAAAGTTAAGAAAGCTAGGCTTAAAGGTCTTATATTGGATGATAACCAAGAGTTACTAGACATATCAGATTGCCAACGTTTAGTTACTTCTTGCATTTCTATTACGTCTTGCTCTAGTTCTTTAATAAGCATTTCTTTTTCAACAGCATTTAATTCTTTACTACCACTAATAGCATTTAATATATCAGATACTTTACCACCAGTTATAGCATCAAATATAGGAGATGCTTGTTTACCAGTCTTAACTAAACCTCTTAGTAAGTTACCAAAGAAAGTACCCTTACCGTTATTTTTTAATTTTCTATCACTCATATCATTAAGTATATTAAGAGTCCTATAAAGGCTATTCTATTAATTAACATTAGTGTTTTAGGATATTTAACTGCATCTAATGGAACGTATGCTCCAGAAAACAACATAGCTAAATTAAATACAAACACTAATACGTCCATACTACATCACTACTTTTTTGTTTATCATCATCAACGTGAATAAATGTATCAGCAATACCAATACGATTAAATCCAACGTGTATAAGAGCTTCTAATACCTTGTATCTAGTTCTACTATCTTTAGCTTTAATATCTACCGCTAAGCCTCTTAAATGACTTGAATTAGGTTTACCACCTATTCTAGCATTATGTTCTGGACTTCTATAAGCAGAATTAATTACAAAAGGTATTCCAGCATACTCCCTAGCTTTATCTAGTTTAGCTAAAAAGTCTACATCCATATTATACTCTATTTCTTTAAAGTACTTACTCATAATATATTTATTTAAAAAAACCACCAAACCAAGTAGTAATGCTAATAAAAATAGCGGCTATACCTATCATAACTTTCTTATTAGTTTCTAAACTAGACACCCTATCGTTCAACTCTTGCTGTTTTTGTACAACACCTACTTGGTTTGTTTTATCATTGTTTTCTAAGTAGCCTAATAGTCTTTCGTTTATGCCTTCTTGTTTATTTATGAAGTCGGATAATTGAACTGCGTTTTCTAGTTGTTTTTTAGCTATTGTGTTTAGCAGGTCTTTATTTGTCATATCAAGTAAGTTGTTAGGGGAAATAATATAGGTATTGCACTATAAAGAAAGTCAGCTAACTCAGGCTTACCTTTACCTAGAATCCAATCATACACTATCTCTTTTAAAGCTACTATAACTATACCTGCAATAGCACCAGATACTAACATAAAGTCTACGCTATATATCTGGTCTATTACAAAGCCTAATATCATTAAAGGATAACCTACAAACATACCTAGTAGTACGTGATTTTTCTTATCTAATGCAATATTATTTATTATTCTCTTAATCATTTAGAATATTTTGTGTTTAGGGTTTTCAGGTTCTACTTCATAAGATTTCCATCCATAAGGGCTTTCATCTAATTCTTTCCATATTACATCTACTGCATAACCACTAGATAATACAGGAGGTTGCACCTCTTCTCCAGCTTCGTCGTATTCTCCTTGTTCTAGTACAAACTTATTTAGCTTAATAAAAGCAGCTTTAATGTTTTGTACTTTGTTACCATCTTGGTCTAAATCAAAGAATACATCTATTTTACTCTCTGCTTGTTCTTGGTCGTTAAACTCGTATCTTTTATATATCATAATTATTTATTTATTATTACCCCCGATAGTTAAACGAGGGTAATTGTTACTTTTATAGTGTTGTTAATTCTTCTAATTCTGCATCTGTTAATGCTGTGTTGTAAACTCTTACGTCTTTAACGTTTCCATAGAAACTACCACTAACAGTTCCTATATTAAAACTTAATTCATTCATACCTATGGGGGTCAATCCACTTGTATCTTCTCCTTCTTTAACACCATCAACCCAAAAACTGAAGTCGTCTTGTTTATATCTACAAGCTACTTTAATCATATCTTCTTCGTTTACTAAATTTTTAAAAAAAACAAACTGAAGCGTGCTACCCGAATAACCTAAAGCGTAAGCTCTCTTATTAATAGTACTATAACCAACCCATATTCTATTGTTAGTACTTCCGTCGCTTATTGATATAGCCTTATCTGCATCATCTGTTTTTGTACTTATCTCTGCATATAACACACCTTCACTAGAGTTTATTACTTGGTCGTTACCTGCATTAGTGCACTCATCACCCAACCTCGTTACTGCACTTCCAGATGTAGGAATATACGATGTAGCGTAACCGCCTTCTTCTACTTGTGCGCCAAACACATAAATTCCACTTGTTCCATCTCCAGACCAAGGTTCTTGAATTGTGGCAGATTGCATTACATACATATCAAACCTATGAGATGTGGTTGCGATAATAGAACTTGAACATCTGTACCATCCATTACCTACGCTTTCAATCTTTGCTTCTGAACTTGTATTGCTTTCAACGATACCATCTAAAATATTAAATGTTGCATAATCTCCAGTAGAACCATTTTCAGAAATTCTTAAAAAGTTATAACCATCTGCTTTAGCATAAACAGATAAAGTAACCGCTAAATTTTGAGTACCACTTATTGAATTTGTAATTCTATGAGATGTATTTACTGTGTTTGGAATTAATTTCCACGCATCTACACTTCCTCCAACACCAGTTTCATTACTTGAAATAGTTATATTATCTAAATTCCAAGTAGTATCAAACTGATTAGATTGAGTTAAATAATTAGTCCTCTGTGGCTCTAATAATAAACTAGGACAAGAACTATCTGAATAGTCTAGTCTAGGTGTGTCTAAGCCAGATATAACTTCTTTTACTGATACGTTGTCTATTGAGCCTATGAAATTATTACCAACAAAACCAGTATTTACAGAAAGAGATTTCGTGTATCTTGTAAAAGTGCCGTTTGATTGTATAATTTCAGTATCCCAATCCCCTCCGAAAGCAGATAAATATCCAGATACAAACGAAGATACTGTAACTGTTATTTTATATTTAGTACCTAAAGGCATTATATTCTGCTGGTATAAAACTTGACCAGTACCACTACCAGAACAATTTGCTTCACCACCACTAATACTCCAACCGCTTCCCTTAATCCAATCACTATCAGTTGCAAAATCTCCATTAGTAACTAACTCTTCTCCTAGCTCTAAAGGCATTGTTTCTATTAAACCATTTTTATTCACTCTTGTTGCATTAGAGCCTCTAGAGAACGTAAAGTCTCCGTCTCCATTGCTAGGAAGTACACTATATACTTTCCCGTCTTTATACCCTGAAGGTATCATTGCTAAACTTGGTATTGCCATTTTTAATTTATTTTAATTATATTATTTTTATTTATATTGTTACACATTCTAAAGATTCTACTATACCTCCATCATCAGTTACTCTAAAGTAATAAGTCCAGTTATCAGATTTTAAATCAATATTTCTATCAATACAATCTAAAGACTCTACTACACCACCATCAGCAATTACTCTATCACTAAATCTAGTTGTTACTTCAGAGGGAACTATTACTGCATACTCATAGTAAATACTACCCCAACCTGTAGAAGTAGGACTACCCCACCAACTATTCTCGTATATTTCGTTTGCCATTGTCTTTGTCTTTTATTTCTTTATTAAACTTATTATAGAATTTATCTAAATTTACTATATTCTTTTTCTTTGTTTTATACTTTCTCTTCATCTTATAATACAAAACTTGAGAAGCTATCTGCATCTTTATCAGGATACATATCTCCATTACTATTATTATTGTACTCTGGAAACTTCTGGCTGTTAAAGCAGATGTAATCTATAAATCTTTTAGTATAGAACTCTGCTCTATCTGTAATCTTACTCTGCATTCTATCTACATCTCTAAAGTCTACCGTATCTGACTCTTGTCCTCTATGTCTGTTTATACCTCCATTATCTATTTTAAACATAGCAAATGGTAAGTACTCTAATTGAGTGAACCATATTAGCATAGGCTTAATATAATCGTCTCTAAGAGCTTTATAATCACTATTAGCAGGTAAGTCTATATCTCCAGATAATATTAAGTCTTGTAGCTTGTCATATAGTTTACCACCTAAGTAGTTTTGTATATGCATATCTTGTGCTACTTCAATTTGATGAATTAGCTTATCTGCATCTGTGTTACCGTCTATTATAGACTTAGCTTTTAAGTCTGCTATACTTATGAATAATGCTTTCATAGTCCTAATATGTTTTTAATTTTACTTAATGTACTTCTGTAAGCACCGTTATCATCTCTGTCAATCATTCTTTCTCCCATTTCATCTGGATTGTTAGGTTGTTTTAAACCTTTCTCATAAGCTGAATTAGGGTCTACTCTTTTATCTCCTTTTAATTTAAATACTCTTAACTCCCAGTAGTGATGACAGTTTTTACCTCCTTTAAATTTAAGTAAGCTATAGTTCTGTTTGTTATGACCTAACTCTTTATTTACACCTCTAAAAGACATCATATTAATATCTTCTTTTCTAAATACTATATTTCTAGAAGTAAATGTTTCCATCTTTTTACAGAAGTCTCTACTATTAGGATTACTTCTTACTGGCATATAAGCATATCTAATTTTATAGATATCACTATCCTCTTTAGATGATTTGTTGCTAGACTTAATTGTAGCCATTCTAACGTCACTTATATCCTCTGAATATATTTCGCTATGCACAACTTCCCAATCATCGCTTAAAACCTCTCCTAAGCCTTCTAACTGCTCTAGCATATCATCTCCTTGTTCTTCAGAAAAGTCCTCATTAACTTGTGAAGATAATTTCTCTCCAGTTTCTTCTTCTTTTCTAATCTTAGTAGATATGTTATCTAATTCTGTAAACTCTATTGGTTGTAATGTTACAAAGTATAAATCTTGTGTAATACCGTTAAAGTCTAATATATCTTCTAAACAGTATTTAATCTCATCTTGGAATGGTCTAATAATTACATTGTCCATTAATACAGATGCTGTTCTTAATTCTTCTGCATTGTTACCAAATCCTGTATTGTCTTTAATACCTAATAAGATAGGAGATACAATACCGTGTCCTAACATAATCTTTTCTCTAGCTTCATCAGATAAGAATTGATACTGTGCGTGAGCATCAGGTAAGTGTATAGCTTCTATTTCTGCTTGAGTTTCTTTAGACTCGTTAAATGCTATAATAGTTCTACCTGCATTAGAGCTACCAGAAAACTTATCATTAATCTTTCTTTCAATAGCACCTTGTGTTTCTTCGTTAGGAATACCATTGTTAAAGTTAATAAATAAACTAGGAGCTAATCCATTTTGTATATTAGATATATGGTAGTTAGATACTTCACATTCTAAATCAGCATATTGTAAACAAGCTTGGTAATCAGGAGTAGAGTAATAGTAGAAACCACTTCTATAAGGCTTAATTACATATATCTCTTCTCTTTGTGATTTACCTCCGTGTTTGAAACAAGGTATTCTTTTAGGCTTATCACTAGGTTTAGCATCTGCCCAATTAGGATGGTAGTAGTATGCTTGTATAATTCCTTTAGAGTTAGCTTTCTCAGCTCTTAAAGTCTCCATAGGAAAGTGAGATACTTTTAATATCTTAGTTTTATTTCTATTGTAGGTTAGTTTAATTGCACCTTGTCCTAATTTCTTTCTATCTATTACTACCTTTTTAATTTCTCTAGGTCTTAATAGTTTTTTCATTCTTACATAATGTTCTGGTAATAACTCAGAGTTAGTAGATTCTATACCTCTACCAAATACCATATCAGCTATACCGTTATTACATCTAGCATTAGTTGGGCTAGAAGTATCTAATTCTATAAGTCTACCAAAATAATTATTATCAGCACCCCAAGAAACCCAATCTCTATTGTGAACTTCTTTTACTTCTGGTGCTTCGTAAGATGATAAATTAAGTATCCTTACATTTTGTTGCTTCTTATTATCTTTCATTATATAATATATGTGTTATCATTTATCTCTCCTGTAGGTTGTATATATCTGTCTTGTGATACTATATGTTTAACAGTATAATCATCTTGACTAGTACAGAATATTTTATCTCTATATGCTAGATTGTCGTCAGCTTCTATCTCCATAAAATAAGTAGAGCCTTCAGAAAATATAGAACTAGAGAATTCTAATGTTGTGAAATCATTATCACTACCTACTACTGCGTCAGTTATTGTATCTGACTTAGCATCTCCATCTCTTCTTAATTTAATAGATAATGTTATTACAGTAGATAAGTCTACTCTAGGCATTATAGATATAGTTTGAGATGTTGTTATTGGTTGTAATATTATCATACTAAGATAACTAGTTTTAATTATTTTGTTTTATAATAAAAAAAGCCTCACATAATGCAAGGCTTTTAAATAATTGATTTATTGGTTATTAAACACCAACAGTAACTGATACACCAGCAGCAGCTAAGTCTCCATCTTTTATGAAGTTAGCAGGAGCCTTCTCCATTCCTGAGAATGTTAAAGTATATCCGCTCATATCTCCCATAGCAGCTCCAGAAACGATAGTACCACCAGATACATCTAATCCGTGTTCTAAACCTGCAACAAATACGTTTCCGTTATTGTCTTCGATTAAAATGTGAGGACTACCGTAAGCTAATAACTTAACCGTCTTGTGGTCTTCTTTAGTTAATTTTGTCAATTGAAGCTCTAAAACTTGCTCAAAGGTAGTAGTTCCATTCTCTCTTGAAGAGGTAATGTTTTCTGTATATGTAGAACCACCTTTAATATCAAATTTATAAGCAGTAGGAGAACCTAGGTCATCAATAACGTCAGTATCAGTAACGTCATAACCAGCAGTTATTCCTCCTTTGTTAATGAAATAAACAGCGTTTAATCCACCAACTGAATCTTTACAAGGCTCTAAACGTCCTCTTGAAATATCACAACTCATTATATTATATTTTTAAAAGTTAATAAAAAGGGCAGATAGTTAAACCTACCCTTTTAGTTTATTTATACTAATCTTAGTTAGCAGAGTTAGAGATTCCGTAAGTTACGATATCTTCAACAATTCCATACTGAACACCAGCAGTAAACCTCATTATGATTCTTACGTTTTGAGAACCATCTAAGTCAGCCATATCTAAAATCTTAACTTCGTTTTGGTCAGACATTAAACCTGTACCGAAATGTAAGTTATCTTTAGTAGTAGCAATCATAGTATCAGAAGCAAGTCCGTTAGCCATAAAGATTTTTACACCATCAAAGCTCTCGATATTGATATTCTGATTGTTTCCTTTATCTTGGAAACCAGCAGCTCCTTGACCTCCAGATTGGAAACCACCTAAAGCTCTCTTGTAAGCTCTAAATACGTTTTGAGCAACATAAATCATTAAGTCATCTCTTCCGTATAAAGCAGCAGGAATAGCATCTACAACTTTTCCTAATTCATCTACAACGTTAGAAGCATCTACAGAAGTACCAGCAACTTCTTGTGAAGCAGGTAAATCAGCATCAGCAGCTAATAAAGTAGAAAAACCATCATACTCTCCAGCAGTAGCGTTAGCTCCTCTCCATACATTGATTTCTTGTTTCTGTGCTACTTTAGCAGCAACGTGTCCAATTAAATAATCTTGGAAAGAAGAAGGTAAGTTATCGAAAGCAGAATATCCCATTGAGATAGCATCCCAGTCAGAACGGAAATCTTTCTTACATAATTCTAAGTTTACTTGAAATTCTTCTGGTTGAAGGATTCTTTCAGTAAGTGTTAATGTAGAAGTGTCAGCGAAATCACAAGTACCGTCTTTTACGATACCGTCTAATTCTAATCTTTTTACAACTTCTTTAAATTTAACGTTTGGTCTAATAGTTAAACCTCCGTTAGCGATTGTGTTACCAGCTAATAAAGCTGCCGAGATGTATTTCCCAGCACTTTCTCCAGCATAGGTAGTAGTAATACTTGTACTTGTTGCCATAATTTAGCGAATTTTAAATTTAATTTAATTAATTATTAATCATTGACCACACTCGTTCGGCAGCAGTCATTCCTTTATTGTTAAAATTTTTCTGTCTAGTCTCAGTTACACTTTCAGGAGAATGTACTACCTCTTCTTCTACTTCTTCAGAAAGCTCTACAGCTTCTTTTTCTTCAGCAGATAATTTAGCAGGTACGTCAGCCTCAGCATAATCAGATTTGTCTTCCATCATTGCTTTAATCATAGATAACAACTCTTGTTTAACTTGAGATAACTCTTCTTGTGTTGCAAAGTTCATTTGAACTGGTGCTTCAACTGCAGGTGCAGCTTCTTTTTTAGGCTCTTCTTTTTCTTCAGCTAATTCAACTGCTTCTTCAACTACCTCTTCTTTAGTCTCTTCTGTAGATAACTCTACTTCTTCAACTTTTTCTTCGATAACTTCTTCAGCAATTACTTCTGTAGATAAGATAACCTCTTCTGTAGCCTCAACTTCTTTAGTAGCTTCTTCCTTAGATAAACCTACTAATTCTTTGATGCTTGTAAGAATTTCTTTACTATTCATAATTGATTGATTTTAATATATTAATATAACTATTTTTATTTTAACTGTTTTATATTCAAGCATATAACACTAATAACCAAATAGTTACGGAGTGTCAGTTACTATGTTCGCACTTGTCATATTGTACATTTGAAAGATGCAACTAGCCTCAGTACCATTGTCTTGCAAGTAAGGATATGAATCTCCGTCTCCCATTCTCCACCAATGTTTAGGTTCTGTTGTTAATGTAGATAAATCAAATGTAGAGCCACTATTGTATATGCTAGATATATTACCACCTTGATTGCTATCCCATATTGCAAACTCATCTATCTTTTCTCCGTTTAATGTATTACCACTAACTAATTTACCTATTCTTAGGTTCTGACCACTTTCTCCATTTACACTTACCCAAGAAGTTCCATTCCAGAACTTGTTTACTTTTTCATCTGTGTCGTAAACGATAACACTTTCTTCTGGCTTTAACAATGCTATCTCGGCAGACGTATGCCTGTCTGGTCTAACATTGTAGCTAGTGTTCTTAAACATAAAATTTAGTTTTAATTATTAATAATTCTTGTAGTATCTATATTCGTAACACTACCTTCTTGAGAAGTCTTTGCAGAAGCAGTATGTGTTTCTACCCTTTCAGTATCTTCGTTAACAATATTAGATACGTGGTCGTTATTATGTATAGAGCCAATACCTTGTTTCCAATAGTATTGACACTTACAATTCTTACAGTCTTTTATAGTATATGTATTCTTTGATTTACAATACTTAGCTCTCATTATCTATCTTTTTAAGTTTAGATATTGCCCAGTTAACACCAGCAGAACCACCCCAAGCATCCCACATAATACCTCCACATCCTTCAGAGTAAGGTACGTCTTTGTTTTGTTGATGTCTTTTAAATGATGCCATTCTTGCAATAGTAGAACGAGATAATGCAGCTCCACTAGCTAATTGACTAGCTCTAGTCCAACCTACAGAAGTACCACAACTAGAACCATTCTTTTTCTTATAAGCTATAGCTCTTTTAGCATTGTTTTTAGCAGCTTGTGGGTAATCACTATAAGAAGCTAACTTCTCTTCATCCATAAGCTCTATAATGTCTTGTATCATTTCGTAAGCCTCTTCTTCAGATATATCTTCTATATTTACATCTTCCATAGCACTCATATCTTCTTGCTTCTTATCACTAAAAATACCTTCAATACTTAAACCTAAATATTTACCATTCTTTACATCTTGCCATACAGCATCATTATCTATCTTCATAACTACTGCCCAATCTCCTTCTTTAGCATTTAAGTTATATAAAGCAGTTTTATCTTGTTTAGGGTCTTCTACTATCCAAGATTCTATTACAGATACACCAGAAGTAAATTCTTGATGTTCTAATGTTGTATTATTGTTTTTAAGACGTTTTAAGTATAGCTCAGACGCTTTTCTCACAGTTTCCTTAGAGAATGTTATATTATACTCGTAATCGCCTCTACGACGATATATGAGCTTATCTGGAACTAATGCTAATCCTACAATAATTCTTTTCTCTTTATCTACAGTTTTGAACTCTACTTTATGTTGGTCTTTACTAAGTGCAACAAAGTTTTCTTCTATAGCTGGGAACTCTACTAGAGAGATGGCATTTATACCTTCTTCTCCTAGTTGTTCGTCTATAATTAATTCTATTGTATCCATAATATATTATTTAATAAGTTAACTATTTTTATTATTATCGTTTTATTTTTAACCGAAACTAGCATTGTTTTGTATATCCATATCTAACTGTTGTTGATTAGTTATATCTCTACTAACAACGTATGCTTGTAATGGTTGGTCAAATCTACCTTGCAACGTTTGTGCTAGTTGATTTTCTCTAGAAGCTCCTGCTAAATTAAAGTTAAAACTTCTATCTCCAGTACCACTACCAGAACCACCACCACCTAATGCACCAGCAGATGGAGCTGCTCCAGCGCTAGACTGAAACTTTTGTCTAGCAATCATAGCTACATTTATCAAACCAGAAGCTATAGCGAATTTAGCAGCTATAGCACCTCTTGCTGGAGATGTAGGGTCTCCTACTATTAATTGAGAACCGTAAGCAGTTACTGCGTTTCTGTACGTGTCAGCTAGAGCCATTACTATATTAGCAGCTTTTTGCATCTTAAATCTTTTCTTTTGTATCTTCTCTTGCTTCTTTCTTAATTCCTCATCATTTCTAGCTATCTTTAATTGGATATTCTTTCTTTCTCCAGCAGATAGGTTTTCATTATTTAATCTTTCTCTAAGCTCATTATTTATAGCGTTAGTTTTATTTTGCTCTATAGTCATCTGTCTCTGAAACTCCCCATCTAAGAAGCTAGTTAATCCTGACGCTACCTCCATATACCTAGACGTAGTAAGTGCGAGTCCTTCTAACTTCTCTTTCATTTTCTCTATAGGACCTTTCTCTTCATTATCATCATCTTTCTTAGCTCCAAATCCAGAAGTTAAAGCATCTTTTCTTGCTATACCTAATTGCTCAAAGAAGCCAAATAAAGTTTGATACTTATCTTTAATCTCTGTTATAGCACTATCTGCTTCGGTATTGGCTTGATTAGTAGCTATTTGTAGTTGAGACTTAGCCATTTGGCTTAATTCATCCCTCTCTTTAGATGTAATATTACCTAATTTTTCTTCGTGCTTTAACTTCAGTAAATAAAGTTCTGTAGCTCTTTTTAAGTCATCTATATGATTATTTCTCTTAGTGTTAACCACTGCCTTCTCTGTAGATAGCTTTAGTTCTAGCATCTTCTTTTCAGCATTTAATTGACTTTGTAGTCTCTTTAACTGATACTCTTCTCTTATCTTTCTTTTCTCTTCTTCAGATGTAGCTTCAGATAATTTATCATTAAGCTCTTTTTTTAACCTAGATTCTTCTATCTTTCTTTCGTATTGTATAATTGCATTATCTGCATTCTTTACATCTATCTCTAATTCTTTAGGTGTTTTGAATGGAGATAGTTTCTTATCTTTATTTTTACCAGTGCCTTTACTGTCTCCAAAAAGTTCCTTAGCTAACTCTCCTCCATTCTTTTTAAGCATTGATACATATCTTTCAATTCTTTCTCTAGACTCGTCCATAACTTCTGCTCTGTCATCGCTATCTTTCTTTAAGAAAGCACTAAACGCTTTTTGACCACCAGAAAATGCAGCCATAGCAGCTAAGCTAAAACCTTCTAAATAACCTATTTGAGTACCTATGTTCTCAACTGACAGTTTAGCCTGTGCAGCCATCTCCTCTTGTATTAAACCAGCGATAGCTTTTGCTTTAGCATTCTTTATAAAAGATAGAGATAATCTATCTATAGCTTTAGCAGACTCATCTGTTAGCCTACCATTCTCGTCTATTTTTATATTTAAATCCTCAAACTCTTCGTTAGCTTTTTTAACTAACTCGTTTTTATCTTCTAGAGATATATTAGAGTCATCTAACGCACTCTTTAAGACCATAAGTTTAGTAGAGTTTTCGCCAAAAGTTTTACTTAACGCATTTGATTCTTGTTTTGCTTTTTTAGTACCTCCAGCAAAGAAGTCTAAAGCAGATATAACCGTTGTTATCGCTAAAACTATACCTAGGGGCCCCATCATAGCTGCCCACATCTCTTTTAGCGCTAGTTTAAGGCTACCAGCAGACTTTATAGTAAAACCCATCTGAGAAACCAACTGAGTAAGGTTGTTCGCCATACCTCTAATACCATAAGGAGCATCCGATATAACCCTACCCATCTCCATTACAGAAGCAGTTGCTCCACCAGAAGCACTCCTTAATTGCTTCGTCTGTTTAACAGCACTAGATTGAGCAGATGTTTGAATCTTTAATGCATTGTTATATTTTACGGTCTGTTGAGCTAAAGTAGCTTGTTGTTTAGCCAACTTTGCTTGTGCAGCTTGATAATCTAAACTACCCTTTTCTAAACCTCTAAAAGATTGTATAGTCTTTTTTATTTCTACTTCAGTCTTCTTTAACGCAGCGTTAGCTTTGTCAGTTTGTATCTTTAACTTTAATAATATTTCTTCGTTACTATCAGCCATTATTTCGCTAGTTTTTTACGTTTATTATTCATTTTTAATTCAGCAAATGTTGTAGGTAATTCGTATAACCCTTTTGCTATTTGTATATCCTTGTCTTCTATTAGCCAGTCATCTCCTGCTAATAATTCTAATGCTTGTTTTATTATCATATTATGTTGGGTCTGTTAATTTAACTGAAATTGTATTAGATTGTGCTGAATAATTATTCGCTGCGTCTTTTGCTCTAACAAACACAGGGTATTTAGAACCTGTTGCTAATCCTGTAATAGTGTGCGTTGTTGCCGTTGATGTTTGAGTTGTTACCGTAGTACCATTATCTATATAAACATCATAACCAGTAACACCTACGTTATCAGTACTTGCATCCCATTCAACCTTAACATATAGAGTTGTTTGCTCTATAACTCTAAGATTAGTAGGTGCTGTAGGAGGTAATGTATCAGCAACACCTGTGTTCATAGCTACTATTGATGTTAAACTACTTTCAAGACCTTGCGAGTTGTAAGCAGAAATCTTAATATTGTAAGATGTATTTATAGTTAATCCAGACAATGAATAGTTAGTACCTACCCCTACGGTTGTTGCGTGAGGAGTGGTAAAATCATCAACATATATCTTATATCCTGCAACTAATTCTCCTATTGGGTTTGCGTTCCAGTTAAATCTTATTATGTTTTCCGTAGAACTAAACTGAGAAAGACCTGTAGGTGTTGTTAATGTATCTCCTACTAAACTATCTTCATCTTCAATAAAGAATTTAAGTACTAATTCTAACTTAGTTAAACCAGTATTAAGGTTTGTTCTTATGTTATTTATTAAAAACTCTTCTCCTTTTATAGTTAATGTATCGTTTATATTGTACTTTAATAAGAATGCTAAATCAGCTTTCATTTCTAAATCAAACACCCTAGTACCTTTATTAAATATACTTGATATATAGTTCTGATAGTACTTTCTAAACAAACCTAGATTAACTTCAGTAAAAGTAAACTCATCAAACTCTGTATTAAAGTTTATACTCTTAGTTCCTTGTACAGTAGTCCATACGTTCGATATATAACGCTCTTTTGCATTTGTATTGCTAGGTCTGTTGTATTGAGTTATGTTATTTACACCTCTAAAGCCTATTAAACCTGTAAGACCTCCTGAATCGTTTTCTAGCGCAGTATTTACTGGCTGAACAATATTGTAAAATAATATAGGTTTTGTAAGTATCTCGTTTTGGTCTTTATCAGCTAACCATCCGTGTCCAAACTCAGTTCTTGAAGATACGCTAGTCTCATCAAACAATCTCTCATAATATAGCTTTTCAAAAGGTAATTTAATCTTATAATCTTTACCGTCAAAAACTAAACTAGAATCAGTACCGTCTGCTGTTGCTTGGTATTCTAAGTTTCCATAATCTGTATCAGAAACTTCATTGTTGTTTATTATACCAAATGTTTTAGGGTCTGCAAATTTAAACTCTATATTCTTAAACAAATCCATTCTGTTAACACTTATTTCTTCTGTATTAACCTTGTTTGTTATATCTATAGTATTACCTTCAGAATAGAATTTATTTAATGTTTTTACCTCTAACACACCTTCCTCGTTAGGTAATGCTGTAAGATTGAACATTTTAAACACGCCCTGAAGGAAGTCTAATATCTTCATTTTAGGCATATTATTAGTTATCTCTATTGTCTTAACCATTGACTGAGTTCCAGATACAGCGGTACTGTAAGTTGAAGTTTCTGTTACAGGAACACCTCCTGTTGAGGTAAAATTACTCACATCACAAGTATTATCAAAACCGTCATAAGGTAGTTTATATCTAAGAAATTTAAGGTCTAACTTCAATTCAAAACTAGACAACTCACTTTCCTTAGTGCTTATGCTAACGCTTAGGTTATCCCATTCTTTCACGTTTTCAGTACATAATACAGATGTTACTTGTTTATCTCCTTCTAAGTTTGTAAACCTATCTATCTCAATACCATCTGACAATACAGACACGGTATATTTAGGATTACTTCCACCACCAGACTTAACTGTATTACTAATATCTAATATTAAATGATATTGAAACACTCTTCTTTGGTCAGCACCATCACTAGGTACTTCCCAATAAGTTCTAGGAGGTCTAGCCTCTGTATTACTGGCTGACAAAACAAAATCAGAATTACTATTGTTTGTGCCTACTCTGTAAGTAACAGTAACATCATCCATACTATTTGAAGCAGGAGCTAATACACCTTTATTGTTATGTAACAGCATATATAAGTCTTCAATCTCATCACTTCCAAAGAACTCGTTAGAGAACTTTATACTACTATATTTTTCTTGTATAGCATCTATTATGTGTCTAATTTTTATAGCTGGTTTTAATGATAACCAGTTAATTCCATAAGTACCGTCTTCATCTTCATCGTGTAGATTAACGCTATACCCTTGATTATATGGAATAGGGTCTGAAACAGTACCAGATTCATAATACCACTTATCATTAGCAGATATAGCAGGGTATATAATATCTCTATCATTCCCATTATTCATAGTATCTCCGTCTAACTGTAATCCTTGAGTAAAACCATCGTAAACATTTAATTGTTCATATTCGTGATTGTATTTGTTTAAGCTAGATAAGTCAGATAACTCTGCATTACCTATTACATTACTTAAATTGGTTAAACTACCAAAGAAAGTAATACTATAAGATTTTGCTTTACCGTTAGATATCAATGATTTAGTTAATCTAACATAACCAGTCTTCCAAAATATACCGTTTATATGTATTTCTGCTTTTTGCTTTATTCTAGCATCAAAACCATTAACTATACTTGAATTATAGTAATGCTTAAATATCTTATTATTAGTACTAGATGCAGGTACATTAAATGTCTTAGAGTAATCTGTAAATACTTTGCTTATATCCCTAAAGTCTTGTACGGTAGATGTTATTTCTATTGACTCAAAGTCAAAGAACTCAACTCTCTCAAATGTAGGTTCTCCTAACGGATTACCACTTGTGTCTATATATAATTGTGGCTGCAATCTCATTAAACTATGTTGTCTATTATGTTATTACTCATTTCTACCTCTATTGTGTAGTTTATTAATTTATCGTTAGTTGACGTCTTTAATTTAAGCTCTGAATCCTTAATTTTAACAGCACTTAACACATCATTATTAAAATCATATAATTCCACCTCTTCAGATAACATAAGTTGCTTAAAAGACTCGTTAAGAGCTTCATCTACAAAACCAGAATTAAGTGTTATAGATGTTGAACCGTTTTTATTATATTCTTGAGAAGACCTTATCAATCCTAGACCACTAACTCTTTGTTCAACTTGATTAGCTCTAAATTCATCAGACTTAACGCTTATAGATTTTACAGACTTTTTAAAGAACCATAAGTCTTCCATAGCGCCGTATCTATTCTTAAAAGTTATTCGATAAGGGTTATATTTACATTCTTCTATGGTTTTGACTTGTATTACTGTAGGGTTTTGATTAAGACTTGATTTTATTGTAATTTTGTCTATTTCTAGCAGTTTAAATTCACTAAAGAAATCCTCTAAGCATTGAGATGATTCTAATACACCATCCTCATCGTTAATCCTACCTTTAAAAGACTCGTCTGGATTAATATTAAAAGTACTTAAAGACTGAACTGAAGTCCATCCTCCATCTTCTACCCAATAGTTTAAATCAACAGTATGAACAACTTTTCCTTTACTAATCCAATTAGCAGTTATATTATCTTGAGCAGGTTCATCAAGAAGGTCTTTACCTACGTTCATTACAGGAATCCTAAGCTCGTAAGAATCATCTAATTTGTATATTATCTTTGAGCTACCTGCGTAAAAGTTGTTGTTACGTAATATGCTTACTATATCCGTGTTCCGTGATTCTTCTGAGTACAAATAACCTTCTGTTGCCGAATATCTGGTAGTTACATCATCTTGAGCTACATCATTTTTGTTTCCAGATAACGTTACAGATACATAACAAGAATCAACTCTATTGGTATCTGAAGTATATCTACCAAGAGTAGTACTGTAATTATACGAAGTTCCTATATGGCTTCTAACTAAAGGAGATATGTCTAGATAATAATTATTCCTAAAATTTAAAGTGTAAGTTTCGTCTATCTGAAAATAACCTTCCTCAACGTAACCTACTTGAACGGTTAACGAAGCATTAGCGTCTAAACTACCTCTACCTATGTGAAATGGACTTCTTGTTAATATTAATCCCATATTATCTATTTGTATTAAATTTATCTATCATTTTTCTTAAATCTTCTTGTATATCCTTACTGTAAGCAGATCCTATTTCTACACCTACTTTTTTACTTATAGATTGATATACTGTGTCAAAGATACCACTACCTTTATTGTATCCAAACCTCTTTATTGTTCCTTTTTCTCTAATAGTCTTTGATATCATATAGATCATTGACTTCATAGATGCATCAGTTATTTTAACAAACTTTGTTCCTCCTGCTTTAGTTTTTCTGTAAGGTCTCAAACCTTTCATTCTTGCCCATTCTCTAATTCTATCCTTTTTAGCAATACCATCATCTTTAGTTCTTGCAGATCTAGAACCTCCATCAACAGTTCCTGAGTACTTTAAGTCCGATGTTATATCAAAACCATCTTCGGTAACCTTACTTTTAAAAGACTTAGCAAATCTACCTGTTGCGTGAGTCTTATCTATCTTAGCTTGTGCTGAAAGCTTCTTTTTATACTCTACAACTAGTTCTTCTAGTGCTTTTTTTAGATTATTCTTATTCATCTATTATAAATCTACTAATAAAGGTTCAGACATTTCAGAGAAGTTACCTTCACTATCTCCAAATCTAATTGTATATGAGTACGTTGGAACATTGCTAAGATTCTTTCTAACCGTAGCAGTTTGCTGACTTCCTCCAACCGTATTAGTTTCAGTCCTTTTTAAAACACCATCTCTGTATATCTCTATTATAGTTATATCTCCAGTATAAGGAGGGTAGTTCCATCCTAATCTAAATTCAAACCCAGTACTAACATCAAAGCCTTGGTCTGTCGCTGTTAATTCATCTGGTGGCAACAATACAGTAGGGTCTTCTTCAATCATTCTAATACCTATAAGAACAGATTCGGATTCGCCATATTGGTTTGCAGCTTTAACCGACATAGAATCTAGTCTAGCATCTCCAGTAGTTACACCTGAGATTAAACCTGTAGACTCATCAATTACCAACCCTTCTGGTGGACTAAACACGCTGTAGCTTGTAGGATTGTTTGTAGCAATTACTTGATAGCTAAATTGCGAGTCTAATTGAGCAAACCTAGTTGTAGGTCGAGTAACTACAGGTACTGAACCACTACTACCACTACTTCCATTATTGTTGCTGCTACCATTATTGTTACTACTGCTATTATTACTACTGCTTCCTGACTCGATACATATAGCTATTGCGTTAGGTATCTCTATATCTACCTGAGTAGTCCATCCTGCTAACACATTACCATAGCTTTCTTTAAATGGCTCTGCCGAAGGTGTGCTTGTTACTTGATAATTAGACTTAAACAAATCTCCTCTTCTAAGTTTCATTATTAGTGAGTTAATTACCTGAAACTGTGTATTCATAACATCGTGTAAGTTATCATTGCCGTAAAACTCATCAAATTGGCTTTCTGATTGATTATAGTCTACTATATCAGCACATAATATTTTTATACTGAATGTTACAGTTCTTTCTCCGTAAGATGCACTATCGATTAGTAGATGCGACAATGGGAACATTGTCGTTTTATCTAAATCTAAGTCAGTGATGTCTCCGTAGGAGACCGTATTTACAGCTGGATGGCTTCTTAACTCATCTCTTAATACATCTAATATGTCGTAAACGTGCTTCATTATCTTGTACTTTGTTTTATTAACTTATTTTCTAATTCATTCTTCTCTTTAACGAACTCTAGGTACATTAAACATTGATGAAGTGGGAGTTTTGTAACTTCGTCAATTCTTCTGACATCTCCTTCTGCAAGAGCAAATATTGCTTGATATCCTCCCCACTTTTTTCCGAATGCTTGTGAGAGTCCTTGCCCTCTTTCTGCTCCTGTTGATATTGTTTGAGTATAGAGTCCATTGTATAGCTCCCTAATTTTTTCACTAAACGATAAAAAAAAACCCTAGCACCTAAAGCTATATCTACTGGCATCTCTTTCATTAAATCTGCGTAGAACTCAGTACCTTGATAAGGATGTACTCTGTATTTACCTCCTATTTGATATACTAATGGTCTGTATAGTACAGCCATTGCTCTATGTAGATTCTTTTGGTCAAATATATAGTTTTCTAAGTCTTCCCATTCTCCATAAGTCATTTTATCTAGGTTAGGTATAATACCAAACTCTACTTCTACGCCATCAGAGCCTACCATTTTAAATGTATTAACTAAATCTACTTCAGTGTTTAAAACGTCGTATAAATGAGCTAAAACAGTGTCAAATGATGCTATAGGTATTAATGCTAGTTCTTTTAAGCTTACATCACATAATATTTCAATCATTTTCTTATCTAAAAACTCAGAAGTTTCATTATCTTTGTTTTTCTGGTGGATTTCCATAAATTTAACCCACTGATGCAGCTTTACACCTCTTAACGTCTTAGGAATACTTAAATTAAAACCGTTGTCCATATATTATTTTTGTATAATAAGATAACTATTTTTAAAATAAGTGTGTTAAAACTTGTGTATGTCATTTATTTTTCGTAGTATTGCATATGGAATTACTAGATTCAAACAATATAATAACATTTAGGAAGTTTAAGTGTCTGAATACCAATCAGATATACGAGATAGTACAAACAGAGTGTACAGGCAGGTATATTATTAACTCTATAGATACAATAGTTCGTAGTGATGGATTAAGAAAGTCTTTTGCTAGAATGGAGTTAAAAACTAGGTTTACTAATATAGAAGGCATACCAGAAAAAGATTATTTAATTAAAAAGAAGAAAAAAAGATGACACAAAAAGAAATTATTGAAGCAGTAAAAGGAATACATCCAGAAATAGACCACGAAGGAGTGGATATAGTGTATTCAGACGGAGAATACGATGTAGATGTAAGGTTTACCTCTTGGGATTGTTTATTTACCATAGAAGTGTATTCTAAGGCAGACGATATGCCATTACCTATACAATCTAAAGCTATGACGGAACTATTTGATTATGTAGTAGAATTACATACAGAATATATGAGAAGCTCATTAGAAATAGAAGAAACACAAGATTATTTAGATTATTATGAAAGATAATTAAGAAAAAACTTGCGTATGTGAAATATATTTCGTAGTATTGCAGAGTATTAATAAATAAAAACTAAAAAACAAAGATTATGATTAAACAAGAATTTAAAAGAGGAGATTACGAGGCTTATTACCCAATAAGTAAATTAAAACCAGCAAAAGTAAACAGAGATACTGTTGAAAAACACGCTAACAACTTCAAATCTAAACTATCTGATTTTGGCTGGATGATGCCAATAGTTATATCTAGTAACGGAGACGTTATAGAGGGACATCATAGAATAGAGAGTGCTAAAAGTATGGGTCAAAGTACAGTTCCAGCTTACGTAATTGACTGGGTAGATACTACTAAGGAAAGTGAGCATTTAGACTCTATAATAGGTCTTAATAACGGTAATAAGGCTTGGAGTCAGTTAGACTATTTAAAAGCTTTTACAAACAAATCTAAAGACTATAGTTTAGTTCACAAAGCATATCTAAATAATTACAATACTATATCTGTAGGTAATTTAATTAAAATGTTTTTTGGTAAAACTTCTAGGGACTTTAAGAAAGGAGAGTCTTCAGTTAAGAATTATAAATTCTCACTGTATTTGCTTAAGAAAATATCTAGACTTGTAACTAAGTATGGAAAGAAGAACGTACAAGCTTATTGTATTAGAGAAATGATAAATATAGCTTTCATTAAAGCTTATGATGATTACGAAGCTTTAGATTTCCTATTCAAAGAGTACGAAGGATTAGCTAGAACATCTCATCCAGCTGCAACATCTATAGCTAGATTTAAGCCACTTATGGAGCTTTCTTTAAGTCAATTTAACAGAGGTAGAGATGCTAATAACTAACGAAGACAATATGGCTTTAATGGCTAGGTATGAGGATAATTTCTTTAACCTAGCTATTGTAGACCCTCCTTATAGAGACTCTAATCAACCTACGAAAGATATGAGAGCTAGTGGCTCTATGAAAAGCTTAGAGGGCAGACCTTCTGAGGAGTACTGGAAAGAATTGAAAAGAGTTAGCAGGAATCAAATTATATGGGGAGCTAATAATTTTGAATTGCCTCAATGGAAAGGGTTTGTAGTATGGAAAAAGAAATCAATAGGAGAGAACTTTACTATGTCTATGTGTGAGATTGCGAGTCTGTCAGAAGAACTAGGAACTGTAGCTAAATGGATAGAAGTAAGACCCCAAGACCCTAATAGAGTTCATCCAACTCAGAAGCCAGTAAAACTATATGAATGGTTGCTTATGAACTACGCTAAAGAAGGAGATAAGATACTAGATACTCATTTAGGTAGCGGTAGTATTGCTATAGCTTGTCATAACCTAGAATATGAATTAACAGCTTGT
>Ga0233396_1000334_pt1 | contig 23354 bp, 21 predicted proteins | sample 32DmetaG_FD_183169 | JGI IMG/M metagenome (GOLD analysis project Ga0233396, IMG submission 183169) | Seawater microbial communities from Monterey Bay, California, United States - 32D | ecosystem: Environmental > Aquatic > Marine > Coastal | place: USA: California | collected 2016-10-19 | reverse complement strand
ATGTTGAAACGGATTGTTTCTTGAATACTCATTATAAGTTGAACGCAGCATCTTTTTCCAGCCTGATGTTTTCATTTTTTTGCAATTGATATTGATGTTAAGCGAGATAAAATTTTATCTGAAGTTAATACAACATCTTCACCTTTCCTTGTTTTGAAATAATTAAAAATAATGAAACCAGTATCTATTGATCGTACATAATTTAAAAAAAGTGACTTACCATCTTTATATTCTAAAGGACGAAATAGTATGACTTCTCCATTAATATTCACTCGGTTTATCACACCCATTAATTGGGCCTGCTCAATGGTATTTGGATGATAAAAAACATTGTTCAGTGAATCAATTCGCTTAACTCCTTTCGCATCGAGATGAATTACACGTTTTACAAACCCCATAATTTCAGAGCCATCATGAGAAACCAATACAATTGATGTACCACGGATCTCATTTAACTTAAGTAGATAGTTACTAATCTTTAATCGAAGTCGTTGATCAATATGAACAAAAGGTTCATCTAAAAGTAAAACTCTTGGCTCGCATGCCAGAGCGCGTGCAAGAGCAAGTCGCTGTTGCTCACCACCAGATAACACAAGAGCCTTTCGGTCTCTTAAATGATTTAATTCTACAAGACCTAATAATTCCTCAACCAACTGAACTTGATCTTCTTTGTGCAAATTCAAGATCTTTTCTCGAACATTCTCCTCAACAGTATGGTATGGGTCCAAGCCAAAATCTTGATGAACCAACTGAATATCTTTATGACCTGGTATAAGCTTAATAGAAGGTCCTAGGATACGCTCTTTGTCAAAAAAAACAGTCCCTTCTGATGCATCAAGTAAACCAGAAATTATCTTTAGTAGCGTCGTCTTACCAATACCACTTGAGCCAATAATACCTATCAAATCTCCTTGAGAAATAGAAAAACTTATATTTCTCAGTACCCACTGATCTCTTTTTAGACCTATATTCTCAAGCTGTATCATTAAAAAATGAGTTCCTTAGGAAATTCTTGTGCAGCGATATAAATCCCGGCAATTGGGTTAGCTAGAGGCTCATTGTCTTTAATGTATACGTTAAGCACAATGGTAGTTTTTAACTCCTCAATTTCATAATGTGACAATATACTCTCAGAGCAGGCTATACGCGCTATTCGTTGATTCTTATTTACAATTTCGAACAAACGCATATCAGATACCTCATGATCAAATGGTGTTCCATCTGGCAGATCTCCCTGCAATGAATAATTCGCTTTTTCGATGACTTCAATATCTGATACCTCAGATGTAATTTCGAGTTCGTCTTCCCATTGAAACCTTCTATTCAACTCCGACTCTTCACCTTCAAAATGGGCATTGGCATGCTCAATTGAAAAGTGGTCATTTAATAAATAAAAGTGTACCCTACAATTCATAGCTTCGATTTGGAACAAAAATATCAACTTTCTTCTGATTTATTCGGTTTAATGCCATTAGCCGTTTAAATTTGTTTTCAATAAGAGACAAGCGTGATAGAAAACCTACAAATACGAAAGAACAAGACACATTCAATAGATCGCAAGCACCCTTGGATATTTTCTGGCGCAATTGCATCAGAAGTAGAACATTTAAATGATGGCGACATTGTCAATGTCTGCGACCACAAGAACAATACAATTGCGAAAGGACACTTCCAACATGCAACTATATCTGTTCGAATACTAACATTTTTAGACGAAGATATTGACCAAGCCTTTTTTGACCGGAAGATTGGAAATGCAATCAAGTCTAGACGAAAACAACAATTGTTTCGTGAAGACAACAATATCTGTCGGTTGGTTCATGGCGAAGGAGACGGGCTTCCAGGTCTCATAATCGATTTTTACAATGGAGTTGCTGTAATTCAATGCCACAGTATCGGCATGTATGCATCAATTGAACTGATCTCAAATGCGTTAAAAGCTTGGTTAAAAAAAGAACTTATTGCTGTCTATTCCAAATCTTCAGACACACTTCCTGAACGAGTAAATCCCTTAGACAAATACCTTTATGGCACATGTAAAACACCTCATATTGCCATGGAAAATGGAGTAAAAATTAATATCGATTGGGTTACAGGACAAAAAACAGGTTTTTTCATAGACCAGCGAGAGAATCGTTTTCTATTGGCCAAATACTCAAAAGGAAAAAAGATATTGAATACATTTTGCTATTCAGGCGGTTTTAGTCTTTTGGCACTGAAGAACGGTGCAGAACTTGTGCACTCACTTGACAGCTCAAAGAAAGCAATTGCTTTGGTTGACGAAAATATTCAATTGAATAACTTTGGCGACAAGCACCAGTCAATTGTTGCTGATGCAATGCACTACATTAAAGATCTCCCAGAAGATTACGATGTCATTGTATTGGATCCCCCGGCTTTTGCCAAACACAGAAATAAGAGACATCAAGCAATTCAAGGGTACAAACGATTAAATGCTCATACAATACGGCAAATTAAACCGGGTGGAATCATCTTCACCTTCTCTTGCTCTCAAGTTGTCGATAAAATTCTTTTTAACCATACAATTGCGGCAGCGGCAATCGAATCAGGTAGAAACGTTAGAATTTTAGAACAACTTCATCAACCTTCAGACCATCCGATAAGTTCCTTTCATCCAGAAGGTGAATACCTCAAAGGTCTCGTGATTCAAGTAGACTGATGCTTGATTTAAAATACCGCACAATACTATCTGTAGCTATTCCACTTATGGGATCATCATTCATTCAATCTGTTGTAATGATAACAGATTCCGCCTTTCTCAGTAGGTATAGCACTGTTGCCTTCGATGCCGCAGGAAATGGAGGATTGATTTATGTAACAGTATTCATTACATTAATGGGCATGAGTGATGGTGCACAAATCTTAATGGCGCGAAGAATAGGTGAGAATAAAGAAAGTTATCTCGCTCAAATTTTCGGAACAACACTGATCACAAACTTTCTGATTGCATTGCTCTTATTTACTGCAATCCACATATTCATGCCAAACCTAATTAATGGTATAACAAAACACGACGACATTGCAAAAGGAGAAATCGATTTCATTCAAATTCGCAGTTATGGTTTGTTCTTTTCGATGGTATCATTAACTGTTTACGCATACTTTATGGCTTTAGGAAAAACTTATATCGTTTTCCTCAGTGCTTTAATCATTGCAATTTCAAACATAACTCTCGATTACGCATTAATTTTTGGCAACCTTAACTTTCCAGCGCTGGGCCTCCAAGGTGCAGCCCTTGCATCTACAATTGCAGACGGAATCGGTATGGTTTTGGTAATTGTAATTCTTGCTACAAGTGCTTCAACGAAACGTCATAAGATTTTCAGTGAAATAAAATACAATTTTGAATCGATGAAACGTTTGATTGGCGTTGGTGGACCAATAATGTTTCAAGGGCTCGTTGCACTCATTACTTGGACTGCTTTTTTTGTTTGGATTGAACAAATGGGAAAGTATGAACTTACAGTCTCACAAAATATCCGATCGTTATACTTCATTGCTTTCGTTCCGATTTGGGGCTTTGCAGGAACGACAAAAACCTATATTAGTCAATACGTTGGTCACAATGCTTATGATAAAATCAAAACGCTACAAAAACGAATTCTAATACTAACATTGATATTCCTTTTGCTGCTTTTTCATGGAGCCTTACTTTATCCAAAACATCTGGTATCATTAATTAATCCAACGACTGAATACCTTCAAGAAAGTGCATCCATTTTAAGGTTTATTTTTGGTTCTGTTTTAATTTATGGATTTGGAAATGTATTTTTCCAGACTATAAATGGTAGTGGAAATACCAAATTCACTTTTTACATTGAAGTGATCGCAGTTGGAGTTTATTTGTTCTTCGCATATCTATTCATTAAAATAGTTGAGTTGGATATTTATTGGATTTGGTCAGTAGAATACATTTACTTTGCATCAATGACCCTTTTATCAATTGGGTACTTACGATTTTTTAATTGGCAAAAGAAGACTATTTAATATGAGAGAAGATTTCAGCATTGTATTCATGGGGACTCCTGAGTTTGCAGTAACTATTTTGGACGCTCTAAATCAAAATGGAATTGCAATTAAAGCAGTCATAACTGCACCTGATAAGCCATCTGGCCGTGGACAAAAGATAAATCAAAGCGATGTAAAAAGGTATGCCCTCGAAAAAAATCTACCCATATTACAACCTGCAAATTTAAAGAGTGACTCCTTCGTATCTGAACTACAAGCGCTCAATGCCGACCTGTTTGTTGTTGTTGCTTTTCGTATGCTACCTGAAGTTGTATGGGCTATGCCGCCACGAGGAACTATAAACCTACACGCCTCCCTCTTACCCAATTACCGTGGAGCAGCTCCTATCAATTGGGCAATCATTAATGGTGAATCGGAAACAGGTGTATCCACTTTCTTCATAGAAAAAGAAATCGACACAGGAAAAATCATAGAACAAGAAAAAGTAAGAATTGAAGAAAATGAATCTGTAGGTGAGCTTTATCAGAGATTAATGCATCTTGGAGCTAAAACGATGCTCTCTACCATCACAAAAATCAAAACAGGTAATGTGCTATCAATCGAGCAAAAAGAAGTGATGTCGGGATCTTTAAAGTCCGCTCCAAAAATCTTCAAAACGGATTGTCAAATAAACTTTAATCACCCAGTTGCAGTTGTTCACAATTTCTGCCGTGGACTATCTCCCTATCCTGCCGCGTGGACCAAAATTCTCAATCAAACCAAAGTTGAAACCAAAAACTGCAAAATCTTCAAAACACGAAAAACAACTATTCCGATTACAGATAGTAGCACTATTAAAAGTAACCAAGATGGGATTCTAATTCCATGCGAAGACTTCTATATTCGGGTATTAGAACTGCAAATCGAAGGCAAACGAAAAATGAATTTTAAAGATTTTTTAGTCGGAAACTCTGTACTCAACTTGAGTCTCGTTGGTAATTAATACTATGAAGGTTCTAGTGGTTTTCTATTTGATTAACCCAAAAACCCAATAAAAATGCCCTTTTCAGAAGGGGTTATCAACAAAACAACATACTTATCCACAAAAAAGTCTATTTTTTTGCGCCATCTCTTGCGTGGCATGGATATTACAATATATTTGTTATGATAATTATTATACAAATTAAAAAAAACCAAAACTATGAACAAAGCAGAATTGATTGACGCTATTGCTTCTAATGCAGATTTGTCCAAAGCAGATGCAAAAAGAGCACTTGATGGATTTGTTGCAGCTACTTCAGATGCATTGAAAAAAGGTGAAAGAATTTCTCTAGTAGGATTCGGATCTTTCTCTATCTCAAACAGAGCAGCTAGAACTGGTCGTAATCCACAAACAGGTAAAGAAATCAAGATTGCTGCGAAAAACGTTGTACGTTTTAAAGCAGGTTCTGAACTTTCTGGAAAAGTAAACTAGTACTTGACCTAAAGAAATTAGAGGCCTCGGCAATGCCGGGGCCTTTTTTTATACAACTCTTTGCAATTAGAATTATGAACGTCGACGAACAAGTACTTGAAGCATTCTATAATATGATATCGGAGAGCAAACAGGAAAAGTACAACACCATTGCCGCCAATCGAACACGCTACATTACAGTCGTCATGGAAAATCTTATCAAAGATCACAATGCATCTGCTGTTCTTCGCTCCTGTGATTGCTTCGGTATTCAGGATCTCCATGCGATTGAAAAAGATGTTCGTTACGAAATACAACGTGATATAGCCAAAGGAGCTGGAAATTGGGTTGACCTTCATTCTCACAGCACAGGAGATAATCCATCAATTAAATGCATCGAATTACTTCGTGAAAAGGGATACAAAATCGTGAGCACATCACCACATGTGGATATGACCATTCGTGAGGTTCCTTTGGACAAACCAATTGCTTTAATCTTCGGGACAGAGGTAACTGGTATATCTGAAAGCGCCGCTCGTTTGTCTGACTATCAGGTACGATTACCGATGCATGGGTTTACCGAAAGCTTTAACGTTTCAGTTTCCGCTGCTCTAGCACTAAGTCGACTCCGCGAACGACTCGAAGATTCAGATATCAATTGGCATTTATCACATGATGATCAAGTAAAACTAAAAATTCATTGGGCAACTAAAATTATACGTGATGGTGAAGTCGTTGAGAGAGAGATTAGAAGACGAATTTTAGAAAAAGAATAATATATTTGTAATACGTTACAAATCAAAAACAAAAACTACAATATTATGGGTAAAGGAGACAGAAAAACGGCTAAAGGAAAACGAACAATTGGCTCATACGGAAACACAAGAAAACGTAAAAAAGCTATACCAGTTGTTGCCGCTCCAAAGAAAAAGTCCGCTCCTAAGAAAAAAGCCGCTGCACCTGAAGTTGAAGATACTAAAAAGACAACAGCGAAGACAACAGCGAAGAAAACCGCAGCCAAAAAACCTGCAGCCAAAAAACCCGCAGAAAAAAAGAAGGACGAATAGTATCGGTCTCGGTTCTGCCGAGACTTTTTTTTAATATAATTATTTCAAACGAACAACATGAAACACAACTTTGGAGCTGGACCTTGTATACTTCCTCAAATAGTTTTCAAGGAGGCTGCAGAAGCAGTCGTTGATTTTAATGGGTTATCTATTCTAGAAATTTCGCATCGAAGCCCTGAATTTGTAGCCGTAATGGAAGAAGCACAGGAACTTGTAAAAAAAGCCCTAGACGTGCCACAAGGCTATACAGTGCTCTTCATTCAAGGAGGAGCATCTCTTGGGTTTACAATCGCTGCACTTAACATGATGCGTCAGACAAAAAAAGCAGGTTACATAAACACGGGAACTTGGGCCAAAGGAGCCATAAACGAGGCGAAAGCCGTTGGGTTTGACGTAGATATTTTTGCATCATCTGAAGATAAAAACTTCAGCTACATTCCAAAAGGTGCAGCCGTACCCACAGATGTTGATTACATTCATTACACCTCGAACAATACAATTTTTGGTACTCAGTTTCACGAAATTCCAGACACAAATCTCCCTTTAGTCTGCGACATGTCTTCGGATATCTTTTCAAGACCTGTTGATGTTTCAAAATTCGATATCATATACGCAGGTGCGCAAAAAAACCTCGGGCCTGCGGGTGCTACATTATACATCGTAAAAGATGAAATATTAGGTAAATCAACTTCTGAATTCATGCCAAAATACTTAAACCTTAAAAATCATTCTGATAAGGGTTCAATGATGAATACACCGCCTGTATTTTCTGTCTACACCGCAATGTTGAATCTCCGAGATTTAATTGCAAATGGAGGCGTAATAGCGGCTGAGAAAAGAAATCAAGAAAAAGCAGATGAACTTTACGGTGAAATTGACCGAAACCCAGCATTTACAGGAACAGTTCCTGTTGAGGATCGCTCAAATATGAACATTACTTTTTTATTGGAAGATGATGCTGACAAAGCAGCTTTTGATGCAGCATGGCATGCGGCAGGTATAGTTGGTCTAAAGGGACACCGTTCAGTTGGTGGTTACAGGGCCTCGATGTATAATGCGTTATCTATAGAAAGTGTAAAAGTGCTCACCAAAGTGATGCGCGATTTTAAAACAAAAAAACAATAAAAAATGAAGGTGTTAGCAAATGACGGAATATCTCAAGCCGGAATAGATGTACTTGAATCCGCAGGCTATGTGGTACTTACGGATAAGGTAGAACAGCATGATTTGATTCAAACCATTAATAGCGAAAACATTGGTGCATTGTTGGTACGAAGTGCAACAACAGTGCGAAAAGATTTAATTGATGCTTGCCCCAATCTAAAACTCATTGGACGTGGCGGCGTTGGAATGGACAATATAGATGTTGAATACGGGCGTGAAAATGGACGTTTGGTAGTCAATACTCCCGGAGCATCAAGTCAATCAGTAGCAGAATTGGTTATGGGACACCTCTTCTCAATCTCCCGATCACTTCATGATTCCTATAAGAATATGTCCGATGGCGATTTCAAAGTTTTGAAAAAAAAATACGGTAAAGGAATTGAATTAAGGGGCAAAAAACTAGTCATTGTTGGATTCGGAAGAATTGGTCAAAACCTTGCTTCATATGCACTAGGATGTGGTATGAACGTCGTCGCTATCGATACCTACACCGAAACAAGAAATATAATACTCAATTTAGGTAATGGCGTTTCAGCCAGCACAACGATTACTCCTGTTTCAGATATGATGCCTGAAATTGCTGACGCGGATTACATTTCACTTCATATACCAAAACAAGCTGATGGATCAGCTGTCATTTCAACAGCCGAATTTGCTGCAATGAAAAATGGAGTACGTATCGTTAATGCAGCAAGAGGTGGTGTAATTGATGAAGATGCATTAATTCATGCACTGGAATCAAAAAAAGTTGCTGCTGTTGCCCTTGATGTATTTGAAAATGAACCCAACCCAAGAAAAGATTTATTGAATAATGAAAATATTGCTTGTACCCCTCATGTTGGAGCTGCAACTATTGAAGCGCAAGATCGAATAGGGACAGAATTAGCTGATACAATTATTAGCAATTTTGGCACTTTCTAGAACGATCGAATGTGATGTGAAATATATCTAATCTAATAGAAGAGTTAAAGGCGAACCGACGGTTCGCCTTTTTTTCATTGGTCAAGAAAAAATTACGACATTTGTAGTCAATATAATTCAAGTGAACTACAATGGCAAAAATCCGTCCATTCAAAGCAATTCGTCCGACACGTGACAAAGTACATCTCGTCGCAACACGACCTTACTACACCTATAAAGATATTGTACTTAAGGCGAAACTAGAGGACAATCCCTACACGTTTTTGCACATTATTAATCCTGAGTTTGGAGAAAAACACAAAACAGAACCAAACTCCAACGAGCGTTTTGCCTCTGTAAGCGATGCTTATCATGAATTCATTGATAATGGCATTCTTAAACAAGATAAAAATGAGCACATATACCTATACCGTCAAACAACTGAAGAACACGAGTATATGGGGATCGTTGCTGGCGCAAATGTACAAGAGTACAAAGAAGATAAGATTAAAAAGCATGAAGCTACCCTTACGAGTAGAGAAGAAATGTTCATGAATTATTTAAATATTGTTGGCTACAATGCAGAGCCTGTACTCCTATCCTATTCCGATATAGAAAATTTAATAGAACCTCTCTTGTATAACAAGACGAAGGAACGCCCAGAGTATGAATACACTACCACAGATAAGGTAAAACATGAATTGTGGATTTTCAACAAAAAGGAAACAGAGAGTATCAAAAATGGGTTTGATAGTATTGATTCACTATACATTTGTGATGGACATCACCGAAGTGCATCATCGGCCGGTTTAAAAAACTGGAGAAGCCAAAAAGGACAAGGACACTTCCCAAATGAAGATTATTTTCTCGCTTTCTTCCTGAACGAACGGAGGTTACAAATATTAGAATTCAATCGGCTAATAAAAACATTAAATGGACTATCAAAAGAGGAATTCCTCAATAAACTGAGAAAGAATTTTAAAATTGAAGAATTATTTGTTGCCGAGAAACCGAGTGAAACACATCAAATAACAATGTGCATTGAAGGAGATTGGTACCGCCTAACCTGCGCTCCTGAAATCATTAATGAATCACATCCAGTGGAGTGTTTGGATGCTGAAATACTTACAAATTTCGTATTGAAACCACTCCTTGGAATAAATGACTTAAAAACAGATACGAATATTGACTTTATAAGCGGTAAGCGCGATTTAGAATCGATCCAAAGAAAAATAGGAATGGGGAAATTTAAAATTGGTTTTTTCCTCTATCCTGTCGACATTAGCGTAATAAAACGTGTCGCAGATCATAACATGACAATGCCACCCAAATCAACATGGGTAGAACCAAAATTACGAAGTGGATTGACGATTTATAACATTAACGAATGATAAAAGAAAATCTGGAACGTATACGTCAAGACATACCTGATAATGTCACTCTTGTTGCTGTCTCCAAAACAAAACCTGTGAGTGATCTATTGGAAGCATATGACAATGGACAGCTTATTTTTGGCGAGAACAAAGCTCAGGAATTGGTTCTCAAAGCACAGGAATTACCTAAAGATATTGAGTGGCATATGATAGGTCATTTACAAACAAATAAAGTCAAAATTATAGCGCCATTTGTTCATTTAATTCATGCAGTTGACAGCATTAAACTACTCAAAGAAATCAATAAGCAAGCAGCAAAAAACAAACGTATAATCCGGTGCCTTTTGCAGTTTCATATTGCAAAAGAAGAATCCAAGTTTGGTATGGACTTCGTTGCAGTCAAAAATCTATTGGGTTCGAATGACTTTATAGAAATGCAAAATATTTCAATTGTCGGTTTAATGGGAATGGCGACTTTCACTGATAATAAAGAACAAATCAGAGATGAATTTAGAAGTCTTGAAGGATACTTTCAAATTGTCAAGAGCCACTTTTTTAAATTTAATGATGCGTTTGAACATATTTCAATGGGAATGAGCGGGGATTATAAAATCGCTATTGAAGAAGGAAGTACAATGGTGCGAATCGGAAGTTCAATATTTGGTGCAAGAAATAAAGTATAAATTATCAATATGAAAAGTATACTTCTTACAATATCACTGATCTGTTCGTGCTCTAGTCATGCACAACTGTCTGAGACCGATATTGCCAAAATGCGAAAACAACACCTAAATGAGTTGACTGATACTAGCAGTAATTACCTAACAACTGAAGAAATTGCCGATTTTCAAGGACTAGATTACTATCCATTTGATTCATCCTTTCAAATACCTGCATTATTTATAAAAGACAAAGGAGAAAAATTCGAGATGCCAACATCCACGGAACGACTTCCTATTTACAGGAGATTTGGATATATCTATTTTACCATTGATTCTATTCCTTGTCAATTAACAGTCTATCAAAACATCGATCTTTTAAAGCGCAATAGAAAGAAATATAAAAATTATTTATTCATCCCATTCAAAGACAAAACCACGCGGATCCAAACCTATGGTGCTGGACGCTTTTTGGATTTTGAAAGGCCGAAATCAAAAAAAGTAATAGTTGATTTCAATATGTCCTATAATCCCTATTGCGCTTATTCATATCGGTATTCCTGTCCTATCCCACCTAAAGAAAACACCTTGAATGTTGAAATTACCGCAGGGGAAAGAATTCCTTTGGGACATTAATCTAGGAGTAACAACCTAAATTATCGCCTATTTTTGAATTTGAATAAACAACTCTGATCCTCTCCTCGAGGCTACAGAATTGTAACACTCTTCGAAACTGACCTTGGAAAAGAGACGAAAATAATTTTGATATTCCTCCGCATTTCCACCATATGGTGGACCTCCATCAAATTCAACACCAAACATGAGTCCAATCAACTTTCCACCGTCGACAAGTAATTCATGACACTTATCCGCATACAATTGTCGCAGCAACGGGTCTATCGCACAAAACATTGTTTGCTCAACGATTATATCATAAACACCATCATGATTGAAAAAATCGCCCAAATGTATATGACTGATAGGAAAACTTGGTATTCTCGATCTTAAATTGGCCAAAGCAGTTTCAGCGAAATCAACAACATGAACATTTGTAAACCCAAGACGCGACAAATATTCTGCCTCATGCCCATTGCCACAACCTGGAATTAAAATCCGTAGATTTTTTTCTTGAACTTGATCAAAATATACTTTAATTGGTTTTGAAACTTCTCCCAAGTCCCAGCCAATCGTTTCTTTTTCGTATCTATTTTGCCAAAAACGTTTTGATAAATGTTCCATTAGTATTTCATCACTTTTTGCACGAAGTTCATTTTTTCATAAATCAAATGAACAAAAAAACAACCCGAATCAAAAGCACTCAAATCAATACTATCAGGACGATTATCCTCTAGTATCAATCGACCACTCGAGCTGTATACCTTTACATTATAATCCTCATTAGAGCAAATTCGAAAGATTCCATTTGTAGGATTGGGATATATCACAATTGAAGAAGTCGGTGCGGTCAAATCTAATAAATCAGAATGTATCACTCCTACAGCATCGAGATCAAAACCACCTGATTCGAACATCGTTGGGTATGGATCATTTATGATTGTACCCTGACTGTCGAATGTTCCAAACTGCGGATCGAGATTACCCACAACGTCGATAATCTTTACATGGGTAATTGCTGATATATCCAAACCCGTTGTGCCCGACAGCTCTTCAAGGTCAAAGGGGGTTCCAAAGTTTGCTCTGTACTTCCCTGCAAAATTAGTCACGTAGGCACAGTTTACCGTATCAAAATTCGTTAATTGTAATGATGTTTGTATTTCACTTATTGCATCAAATCGCGTATAATTGATACCATCAGAGCTCACTTCTACAAAAGCCAGTTCAAGATAGTGGTCCAAAAAACCATTTTCGAATACGGCAAAGTCAGCGCCTACACCATTGCTTATTGGTGCACTAAAAGTAAGTATCGCCTCTCCTCCATCCCCGAGAGATAAAACCGATGTCCCTGTTGCTTGACCAGTTGCGTCGGACTCTGAGCCATAGGACGCATATCCAAATGAAGAATTCACAATTAACTGTGGTCCGCGGTCAACGGTGACACCTGTAGCCCATCCGATGAAGACAGATGAATCTTTATGAATTGCCGTTGATCCAGCTATACCCGGCTCTGGAGCATAGGATTGTCCAAAACACAGAAGCGGAGACAAAAAGAATAGGTACTTAATCATAAAAAACAACTTTTGAAGGATTCAATCCTACTGAAAAACTCCCCAGATACATACCAGAAGCTGAAAACGAACGGAGATAACCTGAATTCGTGTAATTCATCGCGTCAGAAACATAAACCAATCCATCAAAAGGATTGTAGGTCACTCCATACAACGTTGTTACCTCAGACAAGTCGAAAATATTTGCTTGCGTCATTTGCTCTGAAACAGGATCAAAGATTCCGATCGAAGAATTATTGTATACCAGAAATGAAGCATTCATTTCAGCGATTCCAACGGCATCAAAAGTAAAAGTTTCTGCTACTTGATTGGACGATGTATTGATTCGAACTAACCTGGAAGGTATCTGTCCATAGTCACCTCTGCGCACAACATAAATATCTCCCTGGGTATCAGATATGACAGCACCGGGATTAATGCCAACCGTCAACTTAGTCACTTCAGACTCCGACAGAAGATTTACTATTGATACAGTAGAATCTACATTGGGAAAATTGAGCCCACCTGAATTTGCAACATAGAGGTAATTATCTACAACAGCCAGTCCTTCTGGATTACTTCCCACTTGAATTCGATTGGTAACTTGTAATGTAACGGTATCGATAACATCAACAAAACCATCATAGCATGAAACATATGCTTTACTTCCTGAAAACGCAATTGCTCTTGGTTGTTTTGCAATCCCATTTTCAATCATTTCAATCTGAGCAAGAGGCGTAAAGTTAATAGCAGAGAGTACTTCAACTCTACTCGAAGTATTTACAACAACATAAATTTTATCTCCATAGCGCTGAATATCGTTCCCAGTGTCACCCAACTGACGATTCGTTGAGGTAACAAAAAATGAATTTTCGATCTCATTTTTAGAAAAATCAATCCATGAGATGGATGAATTGTTTTGTTGAAAGAGTCCCTCACATAGAACCAACGCACCATTCGACAAATTTTCGTTGACAGATGGACATGGTATCGGTTCAGGTTTGCAGCTTGCAAATACTCCAAAAAGCCAAAGAAAACTAATGTAACGCATAACTCATTGATATTAAGAAGTTTCTACCCGGCATTACAAATGAACGCACATACACGTAAGATGAGTCAAAAATGTTTTTTACGTTAGCTTGAAGTTTGATTTTTTGTCCCTTTTTGAGGACAAAAGAATAGGTTATAAATAAATCAGAAAGAAGGTAGTCTTGAACTCGATTCTGATCAATGTTTTCATTCAGAGCGAAGCGCATTGAAACATAATTATTCGCAATACCAAACCCCAATTCACCTCTACTAAATAGAAGATCAAAATTTGCAAGATGCTCAGGTGTATAAGCTATTTGATGCCCATAGTTCAGTGATTCTTTTGTGACGTCTATTGCCTTTTGGTAGGAATAGTTCACATTCAAATCTACATCTATCTTTCCAACACCCCAACAGAAATCAATTGCACCTTCCATTCCAAAAATATTAACATTTGTGACGTTTTGCATCGACCAGATGAACAAATTCTTTGTTGGGATAGCAACAATCTTATTTTGGACTCGATTGAAATAAACAGTAGTACGCAAATCTAGGTTCGCCCTTTTGTCGTTCTTGGGCGAAGAACTTACCCCATAGTTTATCTGGTGTGCTGACTCTGGTAGCAATTCTGAATTTCCAACAGTAGCGTAATACAATTCATTAAATGAAGGTATTCTAAATGTATTTTTGTACCAAACCAAATGTTTAAAATGCCAACTCCCTTCCTTAAAAAAGGTCAGATCAACTGATGGATTCACTTTTATCGACTCACGGGGGCTATTATTTAGACTCGCCAATTCATAAATGTATTGACTCGATAATTGTACTTTAATTGTGGCCGACTTAAAAGGTTTGTAAACCGATACAAATCCACTTGAATGCGACCTAAACGGATTTGATAAGGAAGAATCCGAGGAAACCAATGTACTTAACGTTTCTTCCAACCCTCCAATAACATTAATACCCTTAGCACTTCTTCGACGAAAAACAGTGCCGAGGTTTGTACTTTGGTTGATGTATTCATTGTCCAAAAAACCAATCTCATTCAAATAGGTCGGATCCAAATACTTCATCGCATTCCAATTGTAATTGGCATAAGATCGGAATTCCCAGCGTTTGAAATTAAATTTGGCATCCGCATAGAACAAATTATCAAGCGTATTCAGACGCTCATCTGCAGTAGAATTATAGAGTATTACTGCTCCTGGAAGCCCTTGATCTATCATTGAACCTCTATAACCAAAACGATAAGAACCATTTTTCTTTCCAAGAATTTTAACTTGACCACCGAAAAATCCATCTTCATAATCATTGTTATTTCTCACCCCCTCTTCCGTAGCTAAACCATTCAAATATGAATAATCATAATCACCACGTGCAGAACGATACTTCGCGTATCCTGAAAAAATTATTCTTTCATCTTTCGAGTAAACGCCTGACAAATAACCTTCATAACGACCAAATGAACCCAATTTAAAACTTGAACGGAGTTGATTTCTTGCATCGCCGTATCGACTCTGAAACGTATTCATAACCAATGAATTTCCGGAGAGGTAGGCTGATACGGGTAGAAAAATAGATACATTATCATTCGTAGAACTAAGAATAGAAACCATACCATCGGCTTGTATCTGTCCAAGATTTGTCATTCCTGTCTGAGAATTAGATACATTAAATCCGTCAACAACTATTGCTGTATGTTGACTTCCAAGGGCTCGTGTACTAATCGATTTTAGTGCTCCCAGTCCACCGTATGACCTTACAGTAGATCCGCTGAGTTTGCTGGCCAATTCTCCAATATCATCTGGTGATAGTTTTTGAATTTTATCTTCAAAAATCCACGTACCTACCGGACGTATTGCTTGACGTTCACCTTTGGTTCGTTTGATACTTATTTCCTCTATATATTGAGTTCGAAGAAGGTCTAATCGCATAGAATCGTTAAAAAAAGCACTAGTGTCCTGAGCGAATGAAATAACGGGGAGTACAAAAAGTACTCCCACAAAAAATATATTTCTTATGAAGATCACTAGTTTTTAACTACTTTGCTCTTGTAGGATCCATTCACATTTTCAAGATGAACAATATAAACGCCAGATGGAAATTCACTTAAATTAACTGATGTAGATTGTTCATGCACAGCCTCTAACAGTATCTCACCACTTAATGATGTGATCATCAAATGACCGGATTCTCCATTAATATTTACAATGTCTTTTACAGGATTCGGAAATATCGAAATATTGGACAGTTGCTGCTCATTTATTCCGCCGTAAGTTGTACGATTCAAACCGTCAATGGCAAAGTAAGTTGGCGTGTTAATCCAGCCGCCGGTTGTATCTGACGACTCTATTTTAAACGATAACTCTCCAATGTGAAATAGAAAACCTGTCAAATCTACATCGATCCATGAATCTACGATATAATCCTGGCTGTTATCAGCGAATCGGTAATCTGCGAGGTATATTTCAACAGAATCAACCATGGATCCATCGTGGGATTTTCCGTACACCCAAACACGGTAAAAATCCTCCCCATTTGTTCCATCAACAACCGTGCTGTCTCCATTGTAAATGGACCCAAATTGTTTACCAAATCCGTCACCGTCTCTCATCGACAGAGCAGAATAAGTTGTATTTGTTATTTTAAATTGATCCAAAGAAATATTTTCTTGATCTACAGAAATACTACCCGAGCTATAGAAAACGGCATATGATTCTGATGCATTGTGGCCAGAACCAGTCCATGCACTAAATTGGTTTCCCCAACCTGGCGTTACAACATCTGTTTTATTCGAAATTGAAAAGCCTGTCCACGAACCCCATGTGGCGTCATAATTGTTGTAAAAACGAACATCGTCCAAAATAAAATCACCATTGCCTGCCCAACCATTGTCGAAGGTATCAGCTGTAGGTAAGAAATTTTCAAAATCAATAATTTGTGCCTGGGCACTAGCTCCAATCATAAATGCTGTTGCTAAAACGTAAAGTTTCTTCATCGTATAAAAAATAAAAATTATTAAAACGCGAAGAAATCAGGTAAATGAATGTAGGGCGAACTCTAGGAGACGCAACCAAATCCGACTTTAATCTGAAGTCCTCATTATCTATTGACTTGACAAGTATTCTGACTCATACCATATCAGACTCGTCTTCCCGCTCTATAGTTGAACAGTGACATAATGAGGCTGACTTCGAGTATTTACAGCTGCAGATACAGTTCCGGGTTTACACCGGATTCCTTTTTTCACTCCATCTTGGAAACCAAAGTCAGTGCGAAGGTACAACATTTATTTCGATCGAAAAAAAATGATTGAATTTACCGTACCTCCTATTGTCTTAACTGACCTTTTACCAAATTCTAATTGTTATCCAGTTCGAATGTGTATTGTAACATTATCGATCTTGGCGGTTCAATTTTCAATGGGCGAAGTGAAAAAATACGGTTGAAAATATTTGAACCAATAAGCGCGATCTTATGGTGATGATTGATCTTGAATGAGAATCGAGCATCGAAAACCCAATTTCCAAATCTATGGGCGTTGAAATAATCCATGTAACGAATTTCTTGAACTGTTCCTCCAGTATTCACTGTTGTTTCCTCAAAATCTCTGATGATTCCATCCATGTTAATAATTTTACTGAAATATTTAACGCTAAATCCAAGTGCTATTTTTTTCTTGTAGTTAAACTCAAAGTCCGCCTTGATGTTGTGCAAAAAACGGTATTTCAATATCTTATGGGTCGTATCTAAAGATGTCGTATTGTAGCTAAATTCACGATTGATTGAATCGACAGCATAAATATAATTTGGATTTAAGGTTTTGGGCACGATATAATTGTATCCAGAAATGAAATTGAGATCGAGATTGTTGTTGATTTTAGCCTTCCCTGCGAAGGAAATGTCGATTCCAAGGACTCTCGACTTACCAGTATTTAAAAATTTAAATCCAGCAAAAGAACTTGGACTATTTGCATCCCAAATACCAAACATATACTCTATAGTATTCTCATATTCCTGCCAAAAACCGGCCATGTCCAAATATCCGAACAGCTTTCCGAACTTCAAGCCTTGCTTGATACCAACTTCAGTATTCCAACTACTTTCAGCTTTTAAATTTTCATTTGGAAAAACACCAAAATTACCTACACCCGTTTTTATAAAACGTTCTGTAATTGTTGGGAATCTATATCCTTGTCCATAAGACCCTCTAATGTAGGTCTCTTGATATACCTTTAAACTGGCACCAGCCCGAAAGATAGGTTTCAAGTTTTGAATTGAATCATTGAGTTGAAAATATTCCAATCTTCCACCAATGGATAGGTTTAAAGTATTTTTTATTTTTCGTTCTATTTCTGAATATGCCGATACATTCAGGAGACGATTAAAAGGTGAACCACTTGAGCCACCGTAAATATTTGAGTACGAATCAACAAATTGACTAGAAACACCCCCAACAAAATCCATCCCACCGAGGTTCTGATACTTATTCTTGAATCTATAATCACCGTAATAAGTTGTTGTTCTGTTATTTTGATTTGGTGTCATTTTATTGTCAGAGTGTAAAACTCTAGTTCGCAGACTGTGCTTACCATTAGCCTTAGTGTAGAAATTAACAAAAGGATCAATATTAAAGATCAATTGATCCTGTAAAAAAATTGCCCCTGGATACGCCCGAAACAATCCCGATGTATCATTAAGCCAAGCAAATGTCATATTGGTGCTTGTAAGCATGGCATTTCCATTAATACCATAATTGAGTCCCTTAATTTTTTTTGACCGGTACCGCAAATTAAAATTGAATCGAGCACGTTTCGAAGACATATCATTTTCTTGATAGTCAACAGTATCTGGAAATGTAACATCCTCACCATTGATTGGAGGGCCTATATAGCCATGATCATAATTTAAATTTCCACCGACAACCAAGTCGAAATTCCCAAAGCGTCTCGAATGTAAAAAATTGGCACCTGCTATTAATGGTGCTTGTTCCCACCATACGGCACCCTCTAATGCCGGTTCAGAATAAGCTCCAGAGTACACATTAATTTTTGTTTTCGGCTTCAACTTCGGAAATGCGGTACGAATATGAATAGATCCTGACAATGCAGCGCTTCCAGAGAGCACAGATGCAGCTCCCTTAATAACTTCAATCTGGTGTATGTTCTCAACAGGTATAAACCCCCATTCTGGACGACCAGCATCTCCCGAAAGCATCGGCATTTCATCTACAATTACCGCAACCTTAGAACCTACTCCAAATGTAAAACCACTCCCTCCTCTGATTTGGGGTTCACCATCGAGTATGTTCAAACCTGGTGTTTGGTCTAACGCAGTTTCAATACTCCTCGTATTTTTATTCTCGATAATTTCAGGCTTCAACAATTCGATAGAGACTGTTTGGTCCTCAATACGCTTATCAAACTTACCTACTTTGACCGTTATATCATTAAAGTCTTGAACATTCGGATCAATATAAGACTTCAAAACAATATCCATCGAAATCGTCTTATTCGGAAGAATGGTAACATAAAAGGTATCGCTAATCATACTCGTATATCGACAGATGATACGAGATTCTCCTGGCGGAAGGCTCAATAAATACGCCCCAAACTCATCGGTTATACATCCAACAGTAATGTCTTTTTTCGTTAAAACAGATGCTCCTATTAAAATTTCTCCATCTTGATCAAAAACCCGACCTACGAGCTCACCATTTTGACCAAAAGAGAAGAATGAAATACATACGGAAAATACAATGAGTCTCATAAATCCAGGTAAAAAAAGAGCCGCACTAGAATCTAATGCAGCCCAAAAGTTCATCGTATATTTTAATTTTTAAAGACTTTGAATTGCTTCATAGCATGTTCCGTATTCACATGAATGATGTAAGCCCCAGCTGGTGCATAAAAAGGCACTTTTTGAGCAACAATACCAGACGCTATTTTCTGTCCTGACATATCATAAATTTCATACCTCTCGTCAAGTAGCACCTCAGAACTAAAATTCAATTCGTTGGTGAGATTGTCCATGTATACTTCTGTGGTAGACACAGTCACTTCTTTAATTTCAGAAGAATTATATATCAATGTAACATCGTCGATAAATACTTGATCGCCAATCGTTCCAACACCGGGAATTTCATTGGTTGTAAAAGTTACCAAAATATGGGTATTATTTGACGCTGGACCGCTGTAATCAAATGGTACAGACTTTCTTTCCCAGCCATTTGTTGAGGGATAATTTAATACAGCCGTGGCAACTACATGCTGAGAAGATGCGGCATCTTCAGGGTCTTGATAGTTAAAATCATCGTGTAAAGTTGCTTTCATTCTTGCATTGTGTGAAGGATCTTGACCTATAAATTTTGCCCAGAAAACAATGGAATCTGGAGTGTCAGTGCACGCTTCGGAGAACTCTTCCGAGCCCATATTGGTCCAAGAATAGTTTGAGACATCAGCTGCCGTAGCGCTTCCTACGTTTAGCTGTCCACACGTCATCGTTCCATTTGCAGGAATGGACAACGCACCTTGTGTTTGAATAAGTGCACTAAACCCAGTACCTGTGGGTGTATCCGTAGACTGAAATATACCCTGAGGAGCGAATGAAATAAACAATTGACTGCCTGAAGCTTCTTTAATTCCACTCCAATTTTGAGGGCTTTCCGTTGCAGCACCTAAATCTTCCCAGATTTCCATATCAGAATTCCCAATTTGAGTCTGTGCAACTAATGCTTTTGACACCAACAAAACAGAGACCAACACAATTCGTTTATACATAAATATAATTTTAAATTGTGCTAAATATAACAATTAAGACTCTACTTAATCAATTTTAAATAACACCTCTTGATTCATTTAATTTTTGGCTCAAATCCCAATTATTCCACTTTATAATAAGCCATTCAATTGTAAAATGGAACTGAGCGAAATATATGACTCGGTTTTTCTTATTTTTGAACCATGGATTCAATACAAAATAAGACAGGTTCAAGATTACCGGTTATGGAGCAATTCTATACGATCCAAGGTGAAGGGTTTCACAATGGAAGACCGGCCTATTTTATCCGGATCGCTGGATGTGATGTGGGCTGTGTATGGTGTGATGTCAAGGAGAGTTGGGATGCAAATGAGCACAAATTTGAATACGTTGAATCATTGGTCCAAAAAGCAAAGGAAACAAATTGCGGATTTTGCGTTATAACAGGAGGTGAACCGTGCATGTATGACTTAAATGACTTGACAACTGCACTTAGAAATAGTGGAATTGAAGTTGCGATTGAAACTTCCGGATGTTACACCCTTCAGGGTAAAATCGATTGGTATTGTTTTTCTCCAAAAAAATTCAAAGGTCCAGTTGAAGAGGCATATAGCCATGCAAAAGAGCTAAAAATTGTAATAAGCCATCCATCGGATTTTAAATGGGCTGAAACTCATGCAGAAAAGGTTTCAACCGACTGTAGGTTGTATTTACAACCTGAATGGTCCAAACAGGAACGGTTTTTGCCTGAAATTATTGATTATGTCAAAGAGCATCCGAAATGGAAGATCTCTTTACAGACGCACAAATTCATGGATATCCCGTAAATATGAAGTATGTATTTTTTCTTCTCGTCGCAATAACATTTAGCAATTGTGCGAGCTCTCAACTTTATTCCTCCAAAAGCAAGAAGGCTGAAAAGCTATTTAAGCAAGCCATAGAGGTCGCAAATGGTAAGAGAAATCCACAAACTAATACTCCAGATTATGAAACAGTTATTCAGCTTTCAGAGAAAGCAATTGAAAAAGATCCCAATTTTTGGGAACCTCAAGTACTTTGTGGTGAAACTTACGAAGCTATCGGTAAATACGATGAAGCAATTAAATATTATGAGGCAGCAATTGCAATAAACCCAAACCATTACCGTACAGGAAGCACTTATTTTTTCTTAGGGAACCTACAAAATGTGGTGGGTGACTATAAAAACTCCATCTATAATTTGGATATTTTCATCAATAATAAAAATGCGAATCCACAGTTAAAGCGTAAAGCACAAGAAATTCGTCGAAACAATATCTTCGCACAAAACGCCATAAAAAACCCACTTCCCTTTAATCCCATCAATTGTGGCCCAGGAATCAATACCTCACAGCCGGAGTACTTTCCAACAATTACAGTTGATGGGAAGACAATGTTATTTACACGCCGCGTAAAAGACAATCGTGTAAAAATGCAGTTTAAAGAACAAGAAGATTTCTTTGTCTCCAAATTGGATGATGGGGTTTGGGGTGAAGCCATTTCAATGCCCCAAAATGTAAATACTGTTAACAATGAAGGGGCACCTACGATTTCAGCAGATGGCCGTACATTGGTATTTGTAGGTTGTCCCGATATGACTGGTGAGTATTATGGTGAAAATCGATTTGGCCGTGGAAGTTGTGATCTTTTTATTACAAAACGTCTCGGAAAACAATGGACAACACCCAAAAATTTACAGGGTCAATTGAATTCTTCTCATTGGGAAAGTCAACCCTCTCTCTCTTCCGATGGAAAAACGATGTATTTTATTCGTGGACTTCGAGGTCGTAATGCGTCAAAAAATTCTGACATTTATGTATCTAAAATGGATGATGAAGGAAATTGGAGTCGCGCAGAACGACTTCCAGATTACATTAATACTCCTTATCCTGAAGAGTCCGTTTTAATTCATCCAGACGGTAGAACACTCTACTTTGCTTCCCATGGGCATGTTGGAATGGGAGGTTCTGATTTGTTTATGTCTCGACTTGATGATAATGGAAAATGGTCGAAACCAGAAAACTTGGGATATCCAATCAATACAAGATACGATGAAAACTCACTGATGGTCGCACCAGATGGAGAGATTGCATTTTTTGCATCAAACAGAGATGGAGGTTTTGGGAACTTAGATATCTACTACTTCAAAATGCCGTATAACATAAAACCAACAAAAACACTTTATTTTGATGGTTTGGTTTTCGATAAATTTGATCGGTCTCCCCTTGCCGGACAATTTCAATTAATTGACCTCTCAACTGGAAAAGAAGTAATTTTCTCTGAGGCGGATCCGATAACAGGAGAATTTATGGTCGCCCTTCCTGTCGACAGAGAATATGCCTTAAATGTGCGCCATGATCAATATGCTCTGTTCACACAAAACTTCGACATGAATAATCCGGATAACCGAGAAGCAATTCACATGGATGTGCCAATGATTCCTTTAAGCAAGTCAAGTTCGAGTGGTATTCCATTGGCCAACGTATTTTTCGATCTTAATAAAGCTACTCTGAGAGAGAAATCGTTCGTAGAACTGAATGAACTAATTAAATTCTTACATGAGAACAATAAGATTCGCATAGAAATTGGTGGTCACACAGATTCTAGAGGTTCGGACAATATTACTCTTTCAGAAAATCGTGCAAAAACAGTATATAATTACCTAATTTTAAAAGGTATAGATATGTTCCGACTCAGCTACAAAGGATATGGAAGTAGTAAACCGGTAAATACTGACGAAAAAATTGCAACTTTGGAGACAGGAGAAAAGAAAGAGGCAGCACACCAAGAAAACCGCC
>Ga0233396_1000330_pt1 | contig 23477 bp, 18 predicted proteins | sample 32DmetaG_FD_183169 | JGI IMG/M metagenome (GOLD analysis project Ga0233396, IMG submission 183169) | Seawater microbial communities from Monterey Bay, California, United States - 32D | ecosystem: Environmental > Aquatic > Marine > Coastal | place: USA: California | collected 2016-10-19 | reverse complement strand
AAACCCAAATTTCCTTTTATTTGTTTGACTGTTTCAGGAGGTCATACACAAATTGTTTTGGTACGTGATTATCTGGAGATGGAAATAATTGGTGCTACAAAAGACGACGCCGCAGGAGAGGCTTTTGATAAGGCTGCTAAAATGCTTGGTTTTGAATACCCTGGAGGCCCACTTATTGATAAGCATTCAAAATCTGGCAATCCATTTGCCTTTGGATTTACAAAACCCCGGGTTGACGGTTACAATTTTAGTTTCAGTGGTTTGAAAACTGGAATTATGAATTTCCTGAACAAAGAGCAGCTTCACGACCCAAATTTCATTGAAGAAAACAAAAGTGACTTGTCTGCATCAATTCAGCATACTATTGTTGAGATACTGATGACCCAGTTGAAGCGTGTTTCTGATGATTATGGTATTCAGGAAATTGCAATAGCTGGAGGAGTTTCTGCAAACAGTGGGCTTAGGAATAGATTGGTTGAGGATGGCAATAAATTTGGATGGAATGTTTATATCCCATGTTTTGAATACTGTACGGACAATGCAGCCATGATTGCCATCACGGCAAAATTTATGTTTGAGAAAGGTTTGTTTGCAGATCAAAGCGTAACTGCTCGTGCACGGATTCCGTTTACCTATTAGTTTTCCGGAAAAAAGCGTAAGACATCTTTATGCCATACAACTTTGATATCAGATGATTTGGTTCAGTCTTGTTGACTATTTTTTTTCAGAAGTAACCTATATATTTCGTTTGGATACCAATGTTGAGTCGTTTACGTATCAATGAAGAACCACTGTTAGTCATTGTTTTATGAGGATTTGTGTTGAAAATTTAGATTTAAGACTTCAATGTTAATTCATTTAGTTTAGCGAAAAATCAATTCCTAATTTGTAGCTTTGACACGCTATGAGAGGTATGCTTTTTGTTTGTGCAATTTTTGTTGCTCTCAATTCGAGCAGTCAGGAACCGGTAAACTGGGAATTTTCCTTTGATAACGAGTTTGATAATCTTACAATGAAGGCAACTTTAGATGAAGGATGGTATTTGTATAGTCAATCGATAAATGAAGATATTGGTCCAGTACCAACAGCTTTTCAGTTTATTGCAAATGAGTCGTATCAGATTATTGGCAATACAATAGAACCAGAGTCGTTAACTAAGTACGATTCAAACTTTAACAGCGAGCTAAATTTCTTTGAAAAAGAAGTTGTGTTCGAGCAAAAAATTGAAAATGTGGATGCCGAATTTGTGTACGGTAGTGTGACTTACATGGTGTGTAATGGCATGATGTGCCTGCCACCGACTGATTTAGAATTTATTATACAGCTAAACAAACAATAATTATGAATGGGATTTTGTCGATTTTTTTAAAACTGACCCTGGTTCTTTCGGGTTTATTTATTTCTATCAATACAAATGCTCAATTAGAATTCCCAGAGGATTACGTTCATTGGAATTTTACGATTGAACAAATTGGTGACGATGCAACAATCGTTGGATCCATTGATATTGAAGAAGGATGGCATATCAATTCCATCGTTCTACCAGAGATGAGTTTTGGTTATCCAACAAACATAACTTTTGTGCCTTCTTCGGATTACAAAATTGTAGGAGCTGTAATTGAGCCTGAACCACACGTTGTGTATGATGAAGAATCGGATGAAACCTTATCCTATCATGAAGGAAAATTTAAGTTCAAACAAAAAATAAAAGTTACAGGTGAAAAGGACTTCATCCTCAGAGGTGTTTTTGACTTCCAGACGTGCAATGAGTCGTATTGTCTCAAAGATATGCAGGCTGATTTTTCTGTGAATGTGAGAGGGGTTATTGCTGAAAATGCTGCTACTGAACCGATTGATATTGCGCTTCCGATTTCTGCAGAAGAACCTACTTCCAATGAAGATACTGCGAAAACCTTTGAAACAGGAGTTTCAACTAAGAAACAAAACACAGAAAATGATAAAGATGCTGAGGTTGCGCAAGTAGAGGTTGAAAATGAAACAGATGATATTTCGAACAAGTCAAGTTGGGTTATTTTTTGGCTTTCGTTCGGTAGTGGTTTGCTCGCTTTGATGACACCTTGCGTATTTCCTATGATTCCGATGACTGTTAGTTTCTTTACAAAACAGAGCAAAACAAAGGCTCAAGGAGTTCGAAATGCACTAATTTTTGGAGTCTCAATTATCGTGATTTATATTCTTTTAGGGTCTGTAATTACCGCGATATTTGGCGCAGAAGTGCTAAATGAGATGTCAACAAACCCGACATTTAATGTGATCTTTTTCTTGTTATTGGTTGTCTTTGCAGTTTCATTTATGGGGGCCTTTGAAATTCGCCTTCCGAATTCATGGCTCAATAAAGCGGATAGTAAGGCAGACAAGGGAGGAATGATTGGAATATTTTTTATGGCTCTTGCTTTGGCGTTGGTTTCGTTTTCTTGCACAGGACCAATCGTTGGAACTCTTCTCGTTCAAGCGGCCGAGGTAGGAGGATTAACACCAATTATTGGAATGTTTGGTTTTTCATTAGCACTTGCTTTGCCTTTCGCATTATTTGCAGCGTTCCCGGGATGGATGAATTCAATGCCGCAGTCAGGAGGGTGGTTGAACACAGTAAAAGTTGTTCTGGGATTCTTGGAATTGGCCTTGGCGTTTAAATTTTTATCGAATGCGGATTTATCCTTACAAGCCCATATGCTGGAGCGAGAATTATTTCTAGCAATATGGATAGGTATTTTCCTCGTACTCGGTTTCTATTTGCTCGGATTTTTAACTCTACCGCATGATTCAAAGGTTGAACGCTTATCAGTTGGACGAGCGCTTCTTGGAACATTTTCATTGGTTTTTGTATTATATATGATTCCAGGATTGTGGGGAGCTCCGCTTAAAATGATTAGTGCTTTTCCGCCTCCGTTGCAGTATTCTGAGTCTCCAATGGGAGTTGGGCGTGTTGGAGGAGGAGGAGGTGCAACTGCGGATCACGGTCCTGAAGGTACACATCTAGGACCACAAAATATTTGGGTATTTCACGACTATGATAAGGCATTAGCATATGCTAAAAAGACAGACAAACCTCTATTTGTTGATTTTACGGGGCACAACTGCGTCAATTGTCGAAAAATGGAACAAAGTGTTTGGGGAGAACCGGGAATTATTGAAATACTCAGAGATCAAGTGGTGATTGTTTCTTTGCATGTTGATGAGAGAACCCCGTTACCAAAGTCTGAATGGAAAACGGTTACTTATTCAAATGGACGAAAAAAAGACCTTCGAACGGTCGGTGATAAGTGGATGGCGAAACAAATCATTGAGTACAAGGCAACTGCACAGCCATATTATATAATGCAAAACCCTGATGGAAAGGATATTTCAGATGTACCTGCAACTTACCGGGATCATAAGGTTCCATCAGATTTTAAGAATTGGCTAAGAAAATCATTGAAGTAATTTATAGATTTTAGTAAATCCCTTTTACTTCTGTGAAAGGGATTTTTTTTGAACTCAACTTCCCGATTCAATCGGGATTGATTAATTTTGTTCCATGAACAATCTGCTGATAACACCTATTGAGTATCTAAAAGGAGTTGGTCCGAAACGAGCAGAGTTGTTGAAGAAAGAGTTGAAAATCTTCTCATTTGGTGATTTAGTTCATTACTATCCTTTTCGCTACATTGATCGTTCCCATTTTCATAAGGTTGCTGATTTAATCGAACTCAATGGTCCAGCTCAATTGAAAGGACGAATTGTTGGGATGATGGAGACTGGAGTCGGTAAAAGTAAGCGTTTGACAGCCCAATTTCAAGACGATTCCGGAATGATTAATCTGATTTGGTTCAAAGGAGGGAAGTGGATCAAAAATGCGATCAAAGTAAATGAGGACATTGTTATCTACGGGCGACCAAAACAATTTGGAGGGAAATGGCAGATTCCGCATCCTGAGATGTCAAAACCAAGCGCAATTGAAAAAGGATTTCAACCTGTTTATTCAAGCACTGAAAAGCTTACAGCGAATGGTTTAGATACGAGAGGGATAGAAAAATTAACGGCGGTTTTGTTAAGCCAAATTAGTGGTCAAATTGAGGAGTTACTCCCTGTTTCGGTTTGTAAGGAAAATCGTTTGATCTCCCGTGAGGATGCAATTATTGAAATTCATAAGCCAACCAACTCACAAAAAGCAGAGCAAGCGAGAATTCGATTGAAATTTGAAGAGTTGTTTTTTCTTCAGCTGGAGTTACTCGTTCGGAAAAAGATAACGCTTCAAAAATCCAAAGGTGTGAAACTTGAACTGGTAGGAGATGCTTTTAATACGTTTTATAAAAATCATATTCCTTTTGAATTGACGGGAGCACAGAAACGTGTTTTAAAAGAGATTCGTCACGACTTGAATACGGGCCATCATATGAATCGTTTGTTGCAAGGAGATGTTGGAAGCGGAAAAACACTTGTAGCTCTTCTGACAATGTTACTCGGAATAGGGAATGGATTTCAAGCTGCATTAATGGCACCGACTGAAATTTTAGCAATTCAGCATTTTGAATCGATTTCTAAATTGATGGAGAAGTTAAATGTTCGTGTTGCTCTTTTAACGGGATCTACGAAGAAAAAAGATAGAGTGGTGCTCCATGAAGCACTACAATCAGGAGAAATTGATATTTTAATCGGTACGCATGCTTTGCTAGAAGACGTTGTTCAGTTCAAAAATCTTGGCATTGTCGTGATTGATGAACAACACCGATTTGGCGTTGCTCAACGTGCACGAATGTGGAAAAAAAATGAACTTCCACCTCATGTCTTGATTATGACAGCGACTCCAATCCCAAGAACTCTTGCGATGACTTTTTATGGCGATCTTGATGTTTCAGTAATCGATGAATTGCCACCGGGTAGAAAACCGATCACAACAGTTCATCGCTATGATGCACATCGTTTAAGAGTATTTGGCTTCATGAAAGAAGAGATATCAAAGGGCAGACAGGTGTATATCGTTTATCCGTTAATTAATGAATCTAATGCACTTGATTTTAACAACCTTATGGATGGCTTTGAGGCTATTCAGCGCGCATTTCCGATGCCAGAATACAATGTGAGTATAGTGCACGGACAGATGAAGCCTGGCGATAAAGAATTTGAAATGAATCGCTTTGCCCGAGGCGAAACTCAAATAATGGTTGCGACAACAGTTATTGAAGTTGGTGTAAACGTACCCAATGCTTCAGTAATGGTCATTGAGAGTGCGGAACGTTTTGGATTGTCTCAGTTGCATCAACTCCGAGGTAGAGTAGGTCGAGGAGCTGAACAGTCCTATTGCATTCTCATGACAGGTGACGAAATTTCAAAAGACAGTATTAAGCGCATGAAGACAATGGTGCGTACAAATGATGGTTTTGAAATTGCTGAAGTGGATCTTCAGTTGCGTGGTCCCGGAGATTTGCTAGGGACACAACAAAGCGGTATCCTTGATCTTAAAATAGCAAATCTTTCCAAAGATGGACAGCTTGTTCAATTGGCACGCGAAGTTGCCAAGTCAATTTTGCTGAAAGATCCAAACATAGAGGCCGTTGAGCACAAAGGGATTCGCTCGAAACTTTCTGATATGCTGAAGAGCAGACCCAATTGGGGGAGAATTGCTTAACCTGATCGTTGGAAATCGGAAATTGTCCTTAATTTTACGGTATTCGTAAAAAAAGGGTATGTATAAAATAGCTGTATTTTTCTTGTTTCTTGCATTTCAATCAAACGCTCAATTGCTAAGTGGAACAGCTGTTGATGAAGGTCGTTTAATTTTAGCCAACCCTATATTTATTCAAGAGGGAACCATTGATGGTTGGGCTACCTTTGAGCTTGCCATAAATCGAAATGGCAAGGTCACGAGTGCCAAGATCGTTGAGACGAATTTAAAAAGAACAACTGCAAAAATGCAAATTCGGGATTACCTGATGACGCTAAAATTTACCCCAGGTCCCCATTATCCAAAATTTCATCATGCCAAGGTGAAGATAACCTTGTACAAATCAGTAGATGACTAAAAGTATTCGCTTTCAGGTATCTATCATTGTGTCCATATTTCTAATTGCTTTACTATGAAGGGTATATGGCATTCACTTTATCTGCATGAATTTCCATAATCTTTTTGCGCTTCAACTTGAGCGTTGGAGTCAGTTCTCCATTTTCAATGGAGAGTTCTCTATTCAACATTTGAATTTGTTTCACCTTTTCCCAGCTTCCAAATTCGGCATTGTATTTGTCAATTTCTTTTTGAATTCGGGCAACGACCATTTCGTTTGTATTAATTGATTGCTCTGATTTGTCACCGAGATCAATCCCTTTTCGATCCGCCCAGTCTTTTACAAAATCAAAACAAGGAACGACTAATGCAGCAGGAAATTTCTCTCCTTCACCAATGACCATTATTTGTTCTATAAAACGTGATTCTTTGAATTTATTTTCCATGGCCTGAGGAACAATGTATTTACCTCCACTGGTTTTGAATATTTCTTTTTTCCGATCCGTTATTTTTAGGAACTTCCCTTCAATAAATTCTCCAATATCGCCAGTGTGAAACCATCCATCATTGATTACTTCAGCTGTTTGTTCAGGAAGATTATAATAACCAAGCATTACGTTTGGTCCCTTAACAAGAATTTCTCCGTCCTCAGCAATCTTAACCTCTACACCGTCAATCACGGGTCCAACGCTTCCAATTCTTATTCCTCTTTGAAATGAATTCACAGAGCAGACTGGAGATGTTTCAGAAAGTCCATATCCTTCAAGAATTGGTATGTCTGCGGCAAGGAATATACGTGCTAGTCGCGGCTGAAGTGCTGCACTTCCAGAGGCAATGGCTCTGATATTTCCACCAAGTGCTTCTTGCCATTTACTAAAGATTAATTTCCGTGCAATTTTTAACTTGAAATTGTACCATGCCGAGCGATTCACTGGATCATATTGCTCAGCCAACTTGACAGCCCAAAAGAACAGATTTCGCTTGACACCAGAAAGAGCATCTCCTTTTGCGATGATTTTATCAAATACCTTTTCTATTAGTCTCGGTACAGCGGTAAATACATCTGGTTTAATTTCTCGTATGTTATCACCAATCGTCTCCATAGATTCAGCGAAATGAATAGAGCATCCGAGATACATGTACAAATAGTGCAACATTCGTTCATAAACATGACAGACAGGTAAAAAGGACAATACTTTAGACCCTGCTTCAGCAGGAATAGGCTCTATGCACGCCTCAACATTGGTCAATAAGTTCTTGTGCGAAAGCATTACTCCTTTCGGGTTTCCTGTTGTACCGGAGGTGTAAATAATCGTGGCGAGTTCTTCGTGCTTTACAGCGTCCATTCGTTTTTGAACTTCCAAGCGCTCTATTGTAGCTCCAGTCTTTTTAATTTCTGACCAATTCTTGGCACCCTCTACAGCATCCATTGTAAACAAATGCTCAAGCGATGGGGTTTCTCCTGATATGTTTGATATTTTCTTGAACAATTCATCATTGGCTACTACACAGAGTTTGATCGAAGAATCGTTGAAGATATATTTATAATCACTTTCTGAGATATTTGGATAAAAAGGAACAACAATAGCTCCTGTTTGCTGGATTCCGATGTCCATTACATTCCACTCATATCGTGTTTCAGAGACAATCCCAACTCGATCTCCTGGCATTACTCCAAGAGCAATAAGACCTTTGGAAATCTCCATCGCTTCATCCACAAATTGCTGTGTTGAAATTGCATTCCATTGGCCATTAATTTTTGAGGAGAACATCCTGTTATTTGGATGATTTTTAAGTTGATAATTCGGGATATCAAAGAGTCTTTTTGTTTCAATCATTGTCAATTGTTTTTAGATGAACTTCTCCCTATACAATCTAGCAATTCCTCGCATATTTCAAGTTGCTGAAGGATTGTAAAATTCGAGTTCTAAGTAGTATTTTTAGTGTTGTTGAGTATTCGATTTATTGAATAATTCACATCAGCATTGTACACATACGAATGTACTCAAAAAAGAATAAAAAAATATTCGATCAAATGGTTGTTTTATTCATCTAATTGTATGGTTTGATAATTGCATAAAATAAAGCGTACCAAAACGCGTCGAAAAGTGGTTATTGATGTAACAATATCAAGTCTGAAATTGTTTTAACTGTATGATCTGAATAGATTTATTTGAAAAGAAAAGAGTACAATATTGCGATCAGTAAGCATTCCGATAATTTGTTTGGATATGCGCTGAAATTTCTGCGTAATTACGAGGATGCAAAAGATATTGTGCAGGATGTTTCTGAGAAGCTTTGGGTCAATAGAAAAACTGTTGAGCTAAATAAAGCTAAGTCATGGATGTTTACCACTGCACACAATGCAATGATAAATTTTTCAAATAGAAAAGGAAGAGTTCATTTGACTAGTGAAATGAAATTCTATGATAAAGGATATGTAAATCCGGATTCATTTGAGTCAAATCAAGTTGTTGATAGAGCGGTTAGTATTCTTCCGCCTGTTCAGAAAAGTATTATTCTTATGCGAGACCTCGAAGGCTATTCTTACAAGGAAATAGGGGAGATACTCGATTTGTCAGATGCACAAGTGAAAGTGTATTTGTATAGAGCGCGAAAGAAAATTAAAATGCAGTTAAAAGGATTGATTGAATTGGTATGAGTACACCTTCATATTCAAATATTGAAATGTGGCTTTTTGAGCTGGCCGAGGGAAATCTTTCTCCTGATCAAATTGCCAAATTGGATTTGTTTCTGCTACAAAATCCAGAATTAGATATTGATCGAGACATGTGGGAGTTGGCAAAGGTCAATCCCGAGAATCACATTTACAAAGAAAAAGAAAAGCTGTTTAAAAGAAAGCCAATTGGACTTTATGGGTTGGTTGGTTCTTTGGTTTTGTTACTCTTTATTTTTGTCGGTTATTCATCGTTTTATTATCTCTCAAATGAAAATTTAGCGGACGATACAATGGAAACACGAGTGTCTGATTTGCAACTAGAAAATAAAATGTTAAAACAAGAAATTGCAAATTTGAAAAGACGTACAGCCCCAACTTCAATCGAAAATGAATCGAGTGAGGAGTTTGTGCCAGAAGAAAAGGTTGTTTCCATTAAATCGAACATCTCTCAGTTATCCGATGGTGCCTCCTTAACCGAGTTGGTCTCGAAAGAATTTGAGAAAAATGAACAATTCGAGTTGTCTCAGCCTCATCCGGACTTGACTTCGTTAGATCAATCTAGCACTATTTTATTTAAAGAATTGAATCCAATTTTAATGGTCGGTGCAGCTGAAAAACCTGATAATATGAACGGCGTTCTCTCGAAAGGCTCCAAAACGCAGCATGTTGATTACGATATGTCTTTCCGAAATCGGTTATTTAAGTTCGGGAGAGTACTTCAGAAAATGATTGACAATCCAATTGCCTTGAAAAATTCTCGAGACCCTCAATACCACGTTCCTGGAATGATATCGAGAGACATCAATTTTGGAGCTACTGGAACAATGTCGGCACCAAGAGTTGAAATGTTCTCTCGAATTCAATGGTATGGTCAGGAAAATGAATTGATCCAGAATCAACTTGCTATTGATGGATATTCTTATGGTGTAAGAGGGGGAATAGGAGTACAGATGAAGCATGCTTACTACAATGATGGTGGGATTCAGATTTCAAATGCTGCGTTAACCTATTCGCCAAAATTATCAGTCAATCGATTTTTTTCGATTGAACCTGCATTGCGATTTAAAATGGGCAACAAACTGTTGAGTGATTCTAAAATGGAAGATGTTTCCAATGTCGAGATTGATCGCGGCATTGTTCATCAATATTACGAACAAGGAGCGCAACCGATAGGAAGTAATCTCTGGTACAAGGACATTGGACTTGGTTTGAATGTTAATACAAAATGGTTTTTTGTGAGTGCTCAATTGGACAACGTCTTGAACCATAAAGATAATATTTACACAAGTGATTTACTGAATCCAAGACGAGCAGAGACTCATTTTGTAACTTCGATAGGAACAGATTATGAATCGAAGCAAACCTACAAAAGTGGCCATTCAGAGTATGGATTTTCCACCTACTTAATGTATCAAAAACATCAGCAATTATCAGAGATGTGGCTTGGTCTTAATGCACGTTGGAGATGGCTCACTTTCGGGGGAGCGCTCTCAAGTGGCTTAGACCCAGTGGCTTCACTCGGCGTAAAATTTAATTATTTCCTTTTGCAATACAATGCAGATTATTCGAGTAGTGCCATGAACAACAAAAGGGAACTTTCACACCAATTGACCCTGAGATTTTTGGGTAAACCAAGTTATTTGAAAAAACGATAAACCAATGATGTTATGAAGAATATTTTAGTAGTGCTATTTCTTGTTGTTGGATTTTCTAGCTTTTCCCAGGATCCGCAGTTTACGCAGTTTTATGCAAACCCGATTTATTTGAATCCAGCTTTTGCCGGATCAAATGTTTGCCCTCGATTTTCGATGAATTATCGTAATGAATGGCCGAGTTTAACAGGAAACTATGTCACAACGAGTGTTTCTTACGATCAATATTTCAAAAATATTTCTGGCGGTTTTGGAGTAATTGCAATGCACGACCAACAAGGTCAAGGTACAATTTACACTTCAATGCTTGGATTGGTCTATTCGTATCACCTGAAAGTGAACCGAAAGTTCAGTATGATGTTTGGAACAAGAGCAGCAATGTTCAATAAATATTTGGACTGGGACAAATTGACATTCGGAGATATGATTGACCCACGAAGAGGATTCATCTACCAAACTGGAGATGTTCCACGTGGAGGAAGTCGTTACTTCTTTGACGCATCGGCTGGTTTTGTTGGTTATAGCAAGTACTTCTTCTTTGGAGGTGCTGTTCACCACTTGAACCGTCCGGATGAAACCATGATTATTGGTTCTTCTCGCCTTCCAATGCGCTTTACAGGACACATGGGAGCAGAAATCAAACTTGGAGGAAAGTCACAATACAGAAATACGACTTCAATTATGCCCAACGTAATTTATCAATACCAAAATGGATTCCAAGAATTGGCCATTGGTACTTATGTAAAGTATGGAGCATTCAATGCTGGTGCATGGTACAGAAATAAGGATGCCTTTATTTTATCTATCGGTATTGATTCAGGAAATTTCAAATTGGGATACAGCTACGATATCACTGTATCCAAACTTAATAATGGTGTCTCAGGGGGATCTCACGAGGTTTCTTTAGGACTACGATTGAACTGCAAAGACAAGCCAACTTCGTTCAAAACGATTTCTTGTCCTTCGTTCTAAAAAAGAAAATGTAACTTTTTTGTTCATTTACGCTCTAGTAAAGGAACAAGAGACTAAAAAATAATGAAAACCAAAAATAACAATATGCGATTATTCAAATTAATGTCTTTAGTGCTTTTAGGAGCATTTGTCATAGCATCGTGTTCAAGAGAAACTTCCAAAACAACAGGTTGGAGTTTTAACGACCCAAAACAGGGAGGATTTCAAAAAGTACCATTCTTGGATCAAGAAACAGGTCCTGGTCTGACACTTGTTGAAGGTGGAACCTTTACGATGGGAAGAACAGAGCAAGATGTCATGTATGACTGGAATAACCGTCCTGCAAGAGTTACTGTCTCTTCTTTTTACATGGACCAGACAGAAATCACAAACTTTCAATGGTTGGAATATTTGTATTGGGTAAATCGAGCGTACAGCGAAACCTACCCTATGGTTTATAAAAATGCACTTCCTGATACTTTGGTTTGGAGGTCTAAATTAGGTGACAACGAGAAATACGTAGATTATTACCTGCGTCACCCGGCATATAGAGACTATCCAGTGGTCGGTGTGTCTTGGCTTCAAGCAAACGACTTCTGTAAATGGAGAACAGACCGCGTAAATGAATATATTTTGATTCGTGAAGGAATCTTTAAATTCAATATGGCACAAAAAAATGAGAACGCTTTTAATACTGAAGCCTATTATTCTGGCCAATATGACGAAGAGTCTTTGTTGCGAAACATTAGAGATTTGAATCCTGACAATGCAACGGACCGACGTTTGGGTGAGCGAACAGTGCGCATGGAAGATGGTATCCTTCTTCCTCGTTATCGCCTACCAACGGAAGCAGAGTGGGAATACGCAGCTTCTGGTTTGATCGGTAATTTACAAGAAGGAACGGAAAATATTGATGAAAGACGAATTTATCCTTGGGATGGGCATTGGGTGCGTCAGGATGAAGAGGAATTTACAGGGGCAATCAGAGCCAACTTCATGCGAGGACGTGGGGATTATATGGGTGTTGCAGGTAACCTAAACGACGGGGCTTCTATCACAGCTCCTGTTGATAGCTATTGGCCGAACGACAATGGTCTCTACCAAATGGCTGGAAATGTTAGTGAATGGGTGAAAGACGTCTACCGTCCGATGACCTCTGAAGAGTACGACGATTTCCGTCCATTTAGAGGAAATGTATTCAAAACTAAGTTATTGAATAGCTCAGGTTCTATTGAGACGAGAAATCAGCAAGTGTATTATGATGTTCACGGAATGAAAGAATATCTTAATGAATTTGAAAGAATTCGTTACCAAAGAATTTCAGCGGAGCAACACGATCCAAATGATACGATCATTTCAAAAGGTCTTGCAGCAAATGTAAAATCGAGAAATCCATCAAAAAGAGGATATGCTCCAGACCCGTTCTATGTATCACATGGAAAAATAGATTCAATAGAAATTGGTATTCTTCGTGAAATCAATGTTGTATTAGATGACGCTATCGAGCATGCAAACAACAAACATGACATTGAAGCCTCTACCCTAGTTCAGGACATAATTTTTGATGAAATTTTTGAAGACAAGTTAAGAGAGGGTCCGGAAGGTGAAGAATATGCGTTTGAAATCATCTCGATTTTGAGAAACGGATTTAACGACTTTATTATTGATACTCCAGGAAAACTGAAATACAGAAACGTGACTGAGGAAGAGAATATCGGTCGTTTGAATTACCGTAGAGACGATTATATGGATTTCCTTGACGGTGACATTGAAAGTTCTATCTTCTATGATAACGACAAAAGAAAAAATGATATCAACCAAGCAACCAGAGATGCAGACCTCGTAATGTACCAAAATACATTCGAAGAATTCGGATTGGATGGAAATCCAATCAAACCTGGAGACAGAACATCATGGCCAACGACATTGATTTCGGACAAATCTCGTGTTTATAAAGGAGGTTCTTGGAAAGACCGTGCCTACTGGCTTGCACCAAGTCAAAGAAGATACCTTGATGAAAACAGATCATCTGATGCGATTGGTTTCCGTTGTGCAATGGACCGAATTGGATCACCAACTGGGTTCGATGATGGAACAAAAAAGAAATAATAGACTACACAAATTGTAGTTGATAAAATTAAAAAAGCCCTGACAATTATTGTCAGGGCTTTTTTAATTTTATAGCATGGACGAATCATTATTTCAAGTCTTCTACTCCACTTCTGGAATATGTACAGACACTCGGTCAATTGAGAAGGACTGTCTCTTTGTCTGTATTAATGGAGTTAATTTTGACGGAAATTCTTTTGCTTTAGGAGCAATCGAAGCTGGTGCAAAGCATGTAATTGTGGACAATCCTGACTACCTGGTGGAAAATGCAAACATGACGCTCGTACCGGACAGTATTGTTTATTTGCAACAACTGGCAAATTACCATAGAAGGAAATTTGAAATCCCCGTAATCGGTATTTCAGGAAGTAATGGCAAAACGACAACAAAAGAACTGATCAATTCGGTGCTATCAGCAAAATACAATGTATTGGCGACCATTGGAAATCTCAATAATCATATTGGTGTCCCTCTCACCTTACTTCGATTGAGCGAGAAACATGATATTGCCATAATAGAAATGGGAGCAAATAAATTTAAGGACATTGAAGAATTGTGCCTTATCGCAGAACCTACTCACGGAATCATCACTAATATTGGTAAAGCGCACCTGGAAGGCTTTTTAAACTTTGAGGGTGTTCTCGCTACAAAACGTGAACTCTACACATCTGTTTATGACAATAACGGTATTGTTTTTATAAATATGGATGATGAAGTGTTAACAAAAGCACTACCCAACGGAATATCTACTTTTCCATATGGAACGAGTAATACGACAATAGTTCATGGAGAACTCATTGGGCTCTCTCCCTATGTAGAGATGAAATTAAACAACGGAAAAAGAGTACTGCAAACACAAATGATAGGAAAGTATAATTTCTACAACTATCTCGCTGCTGCTGCTTTTGGTGTTTACTTTGATGTCTCTCTTGAGCAAATTGGCGACGCTATTGAAAGTTATACGCCTACAAACAACAGATCTCAAGTAAAGAAAACACCCAGAAACACACTCATCTTAGATTGCTATAATGCGAATCCATCTAGTATGCAATCAGCGATTGAAAGCTTTTCAATGAACAATCATCCGCATAAACTCTTGATTTTAGGCGACATGAAAGAACTCGGTGCTGAATCTATGGATGAACATAAAAAAGTGATACTCCAAATGGAACACTTGGGGCTTGAGGGGATCGTTGTGGGGTCTGAATTTGGCGCCATAGAGAGTCGTGCGATTATCAATTCGTTCAATACAGTTGATGATTTAATTAATGAACTGTCAAACGAGGAGGAAATAAATAATTATCTAATTCTCTTAAAAGGCTCTAGAAGTATGAGGCTTGAAGGTTTGGAATCTGTGTTGTAAAAAAAAGTCCTGACGCGATGCAGGACTTTGGTAAAATTTCTTGAATCTAGCCTTTCAACACGTTTCTCGAAATAATGATTTTTTGAACTTCAGAGGTTCCTTCATAAATCTGAGTGATTTTTGCATCTCTCATCAACCGTTCAACGTGATATTCTTTAACAAAACCGTATCCTCCATGAATTTGAACAGCCTCGACCGTATGATGCATCGCAACTTTCGATGCATACAACTTGGCCATTGCACTTGACTGATCATAATTTCTACCCATGTCTTTATCCACTGCAGATTTATAAACCAGCATCTTTGCCGCTTCGATATCTGTTGCCATATCGGCTAGTTTGAAGGCAATGGCTTGGTGTTTTGATATTTCTTTTCCAAACGCCTTACGCTCTTTAGAATATGCTGTTGAAAGCTCCAAAGCTCCTCCAGCTATTCCTAGTGCTTGCGCTGCAATTCCTATGCGTCCTCCCGAAAGAACCTTCATGGCAAATTTAAATCCAAAACCATCCTCTCCGATACGGTTTTCTTTTGGCAGTTTTACATCATTAAATAATAGTGTATGAGTATCGGAACCTCGAATTCCCATTTTATCTTCTTTCGCACCAACGACAAAACCTTCCATTCCTCGCTCCACTATAAATGCATTAATTCCTCGGTGTCCAGCTTCAACATCAGTTTGCGCAATTACCAAATAAACAGATGCCGATGAGCCGTTTGTAATCCAGTTTTTCGTGCCGTTCAAAAGGTAATGATCTCCTTGATCAATTGCTGTTGTTTTCTGTGAGGTCGCATCTGATCCTGCTTCTGGTTCAGACAAACAAAAAGCACCTATCTTCTCTCCCTTTGCAAGAGGAACAAGATACTTCTCTTTTTGATCCTCAGTACCGTACTTCTCTAATCCCCAGCAGACCAATGAATTATTAACAGACATACAAACAGAAGTTGATGCATCAACCTTCGAGATTTCTTCCATTGCTAAAACATAAGAAAGTGTATCCATACCAGATCCTCCATATTTCGGATCAACCATCATTCCCATAAATCCAAGCTCTCCCAGTTGACGAATTTCATCAGTAGGGAAACGCTGTTCATTATCCCTTTCAATCACTCCAGGTTTTAAAACATTTTGTGCGAAATCGCGGGCTGCTTCTTTCACGGCAATATGTTCTTCTGTTAATTCAAATTTCATAAGTAGTTTATTTCTTCTATAATTTCCTTCACAAATTTAACGCTTTAATTTTATTTTCTACCTTTAATCACAATGAGTTTATACACACTAATAGGCGCAATGTCAGGGACTTCTATGGATGGAGTCGATATTGTATGTACACAGTTTGAAACAGCTGAAAATAAGCCAATTAAATACACATGCAATTGTTTTAAGACTTACCCTTATTCGAGTAAAATCCTTGATTCTCTTATGGAATCTACAAAGCTCAATGCACCCGAACTTTTACAGTTAGACAAAAGATTGGGTCGCTATTTCGCACAATGTATCACCGAGTTTATTGAAGAACACAAGCTAGACGTATCTGAAATCGATGCTATTGCATCACACGGACATACTGTGTATCACCAACCGGAAAATGGATTTACCTGTCAAATCGGATGTGGTGACACCATTGCATATTACACTGGTATTAAAGTGATTAATGATTTCCGACAAAAGGATGTTATTGCAGGGGGAACAGGGGCACCCCTTGTGCCTTTGGGCGATCAACTACTTTATGGTCACATCGCTGATGCTTTTCTCAATATTGGAGGGTTTTGCAATATTTCAGTTCTTGGAGACACCACCATTGCTTATGATATTTGTCCCGGTAACTTGCCGCTAAATTATTTGATGGGTCGATTGGGAAAATCCTATGATGCAAATGGTGAATCCGCAAGGAAAGGTCAATTGGATGCTGCTCTTCTTGAAGCATTGAACAACCTACCCTACTACGATGAGCAATACCCAAAATCGCTCGGAACTGAATGGTTGGAGATCGAGTTTACTCCCCTGATTAACGCTTCAAAAAATACGTGTAATACTCTAAATACGGTTGTAGAACACATTGCCACGCAAATAAGTAAGGCTTGTATGGCGCATGAAGTAAACCATTTATACATCACAGGAGGAGGTGCATACAACAGCTACTTGGTCCAAAAAATAGAGAAAAAAACAAACGTCAAGATAATTTTACCGACTCCTACTGAAATTGAATTTAAAGAGGCCATAATCTTTTCATTTCTCGGCCTACGTTATCTGGAAAAAAGGCACAACACTTTGCCCGATGTAACTGGTGCAAAACATGGAGTAATTGGTGGTGTTTTGCACCTCCCATGAGTTTTAAAATCGGGCTGTTCGTAACTCCTCCCGAATAGAATAAAAAATCGAATTGGTGTTTAAATTCTTTATTAACTTTGCTCAGCTAAAAACCAAATTATTGGATGAAAGAATTACTCGAAAAATTTGAGAATAAGCGACCTGAAATTGTTTTTGAATGGAAAGATGCGGAAACTGAAGCCGAGGGTTGGGTCGTAATCAACTCACTTAGAGGCGGAGCTGCTGGTGGCGGAACACGGATGAGAAAAGGTCTCGACAAAAGGGAGGTAGAATCTTTGGCCAAAACAATGGAAGTAAAATTCACAGTTGCTGGCCCTGCAATTGGTGGAGCAAAATCTGGAATCAATTTCGATCCAAACGACCCAAGGAAAGAGGGCGTATTGAGAAGGTGGTTCGCTGCAGTCACTCCATTGCTCAAACATTTTTACGGAACTGGAGGCGATTTAAATGTCGACGAAATTCATGAAGTAATCCCAATGACGGAAGATTGTGGTGTTTGGCATCCACAAGAAGGTGTATTTAATGGACATTTTCAACCTCGGGAAGCGCAAAAAATCAATCGTATCGGACAATTGAGACAGGGAGTACTCAAAGTAATTGAAGATACTTCTTATTCTCCTGACATCAACCGAAAATATGTTGTTGCAGACATGATAACCGGTTATGGAGTTGCTGAATCAATCAAGCACTTTTATTCCATCTATGGAGGAAATGTGGAGGGCAAGCGAGTCATTGTTCAGGGATGGGGAAATGTAGGCTCTGCCGGTGCTTATTACCTGGCACAAATGGGGGTAAAAGTTGTAGGAATTATCGACAGAGTTGGAGGACTCATTAATGAGGCAGGTTTTTCACTTGAAGAGATAAGAGAACTTTTCCTAACGAAAGATGGAAATGCTTTGAGTCATCCTAAAATGCTGTCATACGACGAAGTAAATGCTCAAATATGGGACATCAATGCAGATGTCTTTATTCCTTGCGCGGCATCTCGATTGATTACTGAAGATCAGCTCGATCGAATGATTTCAGGTGGTATGGAGGTAATCTCTGCCGGTGCAAACGTGCCTTTTGCTGATCCAGAAATTTTCTTTGGTAGGATTGCTGACAAAGCAGACAATAATTTGACTGTAATCCCTGATTTTATATCAAATTGTGGTATGGCACGAGTGTTCGCATATCTCATGAGCAATGATTTGCATTCGCTTACTGACCAAAATATATTTAACGACACGAGTAACACTATAAAAAAGGCACTTCAAGATACACATGCAAAACATCAATCTAAAATTGGTTTGGCAAAAGCATCTTTTGAAATCGCCTTGAACCATCTTGTATAATGAATTCATCACTCAATAATTAAAATTATCTAGCACTCTGATTTATGGAAATTTTTATCGTTACAGTTTTCGTTTTAGGATACCTCGCAATAACACTCGAGCATTCTTTGAAGATTGATAAACTCGTACCAGCTCTTTTAATGATGGCTTTAGCCTGGGCAGGTATCGCATTCGGACTTGATGACTTCACCCAATGGTTTAACAGTCATGACAGTGTATTAGAGTCCATTTCACAGAAAGGACACGAGGAACGACTTCATCTTATGGAGGGGACCCTTTTGCATCACTTTGGAAAAACCTGTGAAATTTTAATTTTCCTTATCGGTGCAATGACAATTGTTGAAATTATTGACCATTTCAATGGCTTTGCAACAATTAAAAATTTCATCAAAACAAAGAAGAAAAGTATTCTGTTGTGGATTGTTTGCGTTCTCGCATTTATACTTTCTGCAATTATTGACAATCTCACTGCTACGATTGTTTTAATAACAATTCTGCGAAAAATCATTGGGGATAAGAAACTTCGAGTTTGGTATGCAGGATTAATTATTATTGCAGCAAACGCAGGTGGTGCTTGGTCTCCAATTGGTGACGTAACCACAACAATGCTTTGGATGGGAGGAAAAGTTTCCACAATGAAACTAATCGAGCTCTTGATTCTACCTTCACTTGTCTGTATGATCGTACCTACCTTAATTGCCAGTTTCATGCCTGCCTTTAAAGGCGAGTTTGAAGCACCAATAGAGGAAGAAAAAACAAATACAAAAGGTCCAATGATGCTATACCTCGGACTGGCGATGATTGTTTTTGTTCCTATTTTCAAAACTGTTACACACCTACCTCCTTACGTAGGAATGATGCTCTCTTTATCTATTGTTGCTCTTATCGCTGAATTGATTAGTGCAAGAGAATTCTCGATGACAAGCATAGAGAAACACGAGGATGATGGTGGACATCACAGCAGCCCAACATTTGGAGCACTTTCAAAAATTGAAATGCCCTCTATCCTATTCTTTTTAGGAATATTGATGACCGTTGCTGCCTTGGAATCACTCGGACTTATCTTTTCTTTCGGTCAAGATGTTCAAAATCAAATGGACAACAATACATTCGTAATGCTTCTTGGCGCTGGTTCTGCGGTAATTGACAATGTACCTCTTGTGGCAGCATCAATGGGAATGTTTGATATGAATACTGTCGATGCAGCAGGAAATCTCATTTATGCCGCGGATGCTTCAATTTGGCATTTCATTGCTTATGCTGCTGGTACAGGGGGTAGTATGCTCATCATTGGATCAGCTGCTGGTGTTGTCGCAATGGGAATGGAGAAAATTTCTTTCTTTTGGTATTTGAAAAAAATTAGCTGGTTGGCATTGATTGGTTATCTTGCAGGAGCAGTTGTATTTTTGCTATTTTAAATAATAAATATCCACTTTAAACGTTACTATAACTATGAGTTTATCTTTTCTCTTACAAATTGAAACAGGGGTTACTACTGATACAGGAGTGAATGAGATTCCTGTTTGGGACATCTTGAAAGATTCGAGTCAAACAGGATTTGGATTGATTATTAATATACTCCTGGCTTTGATGTTGGGATATGCAATTTTCATCTTTGTAGAACGCTTCCTAGCATTAAGAAAGGCCTCAAAAGAGGACAAAGGGTTCCTACAAAAGATCAAAGACTACATTCTTGATGGTAAAATTGATTCAGCTAAAGATTATTGTTCGCGATCAAATTCTCCTTCAGCTAGAATGTTGGAAAAGGGCATTTCAAGACTCGGGAAGCCAATAGAAAACATTACTGCAACAATTGAAAATACAGGAAAACTTGAAATACTTCGTCTTGAACAGCGTTTGAGCTTTCTTGCTACAGCAGCGGGCGCAGCGCCAATGATTGGGTTTCTTGGGACTACTGTTGGTATGATCATGGTGTTTATTGATTTGGGAAATGCCACGTCTTTGGAGTTGAAAGTAATTGCTCCAGGAATCATGACGGCAATGGTGACAACCGTAGAAGGATTAATTGTTGGAATCATTTCTTACGTAGGATACAACTTCCTTGTCGCAAAAATTGAAAAAGTAGTGTACCAGATGGAAAATGATGCTCTGGAATTCACTGATTTGCTGCACGAACCAGGTAAATAAAATAGGATGAACTTAGGATCTAGAAATAAAATCAAAGTCGAAGGAGGCATGGCCTCAATGACTGACCTTGTTTTTCTGTTGTTGATTTTCTTCATTATTATGGCCTTGATGAGTAACCCGCAAGCACGAGTTGACGTTCCAAAAGACGCTGATCTGCCGCCAATAACGGAACGCACTGACCCGACTGTTGTAATTACAGAAGATAACATGTACGTTGTCTTGCCTGGAGGAAGCATGGATGAGCCGAGAGCATTCGAAGACATTCAAGGTGAGGCGCAAGCTGCTGTTGCGGCATCGGAGGAATTAAAACTGAAAATTGAAGGCCATCGAAATGCAGATTATGAAGCGGTATTTAAAGTTCTGGCCATGGCGCAAATCAATGGGTGGGACCCAGTATTGGCTTACCAGAAATAGAAACTATGGCGACGTTACCAATAGTAAATACATTTGATAAACGCGTTGGAGTAATCGCTTCGATCGTGACGATGTTGTTGCTATTCCTTTTAATGTTGTCAATTACCTACGAAAAAGCAGATCCCCCACCAGAGGACATTCCGATCAATATGTCAGAACCGATGGATGTGACAGAAATCGAAAATATTGTTATTCAATCCGATGGCGGCGGCGGCGGTGGAAGTGCTTCAGAAAATCAAGATGCCCCTCCAAAACAAACCGAACAGGTAATTGCAAGCGATCAGCCTTCCTCAACGACAGTAAATGCAGGTCAAGGAAATGTAAGCAATTCAAATGAGAACAATCCACCAGCAGGAGATAACACAGAGAATCATTTTGGTGATGGAGGTTCTGATGGTCAAGGAGGCGGTTCTGGAGGTCCTTTTGGTGCCGACAATGGAAATGGAAACGAAGGCAGTGGAAGTGGCGCTGGAGGCGGCAATAGAAAAGTAATTACTGAAGTTAACTTTAGCCTTGATTACGACAATCCCGTCACTTTTAGTTTTAGAGTGTTGATCGATCAAAATGGGAACGTGATGAGCGCTCAAGTAATTAAAGGGTCTACCACAACAACAGACCAAGTTCTGATCAACAAGGTCTCAAAAGCTGTGAAACGTCAAGTAAAATATTCAAAATCCGCTGGTTCTCCAGCGATTACAAAAATCTATACGTTCAAACTTCGTCCAATATAAATCTAGTGCTTGACTGGCTGTTCAAACAATTTCCTTCGTATCAGGTGATGGGTGCTAAAGCCTTTAAACCGACATTAGAAAACACGCATAAAATTTTAGAAGCCCTCAACCACCCAGAAAAGAATTTAACTTTTGTTCATGTCGCTGGAAGCAACGGAAAAGGATCCGTCTGCTCGTACCTCTCTTCAATCCTTACTGAAGCGGGATATACTGTTGGATTGTTCACTTCTCCTCACATTGCTGACTTTACAGAGCGCATCCGAACCAACGGAAAATGTATCCCGATGGAAGATGTAAATGGGTTCATTGAGCACATTCGATCAGCAAACTTGGATTTTAAACCTTCCTTCTTCGAAATTACATTTGGAATGGCGTTGAACCATTTCAATACTGAAAATTGTGACATCTGTATCATTGAAACAGGACTTGGCGGACGACTTGATGCCACAAACGTTATCGATCCAGTTTTGAGCGTTATCACAACAATAAGTATGGAACATACAGATATGCTTGGTGATACATTAGAAAAAATTGCTGCTGAAAAAGCTGGAATCATCAAACCAAATGCAAATGTCGTACTGGGCGCGGTAGAGCCGAATCTTAAGCTAATTTTTGAAACTGTAGCCAAGACCAAAGGCGTGCAACTAATTCAAGCTGATCCTTCAGACACATCTTTCGATCAATATTTCGTTGCTGATTATCAAAAAGAAAATTTTAAAACCGTGTTAACAGCGCTGGATCAAGTTGAACTTGCCGGCTTCCCTATCGATCACCATCACATTGCAGCCGGTATTGAATCTGTGCAAACAAATACAGGTTATTTCGGTCGCCTTCAAATTACAAATCGTTCACCACTTACAATCTTTGATGTTTCTCATAATTCACAAGGAATAGAGGCGACGTTACAAGCAATTAAACAAATCAAACAAGGAGAACTACATATTGTTTATGGAACGAGTGCAGATAAAGACATAAGCACAATTTCATACTTATTTCCATTAGATGCTTCCTACTACTTCACAGAATTCAAGAACCCACGAACGGCACAAATTGATGATTTGAAAAGTGCATTTAATGGAATAAACTTAAAATCAACGAATTATTATAAAAACGCCCAAGAAGCACTCAATGCTGCCAAAAATAAATCAAGTGAAAGTGACACTATACTTGTAATAGGAAGCTTTTTTCTTTTGAGTGACTTTTTTAATTTTTTTCGTAAAAGTCTTGCTAATAAGAAAAACACACGTATATTTGCACACCGAAAGTGATAAACGAATCACATCAAAAGGGAGCTTAGCTCAGTTGGTTTAGAGCACCTGCCTTACAAGCAGGGGGTCACTGGTTCGAATCCAGTAGTTCCCACAAAGGTTAGACATTTTGTCTGGCCTTTTTTTTTGCCCAATAGTTGTAGCATCTATTTTTAAGTTACTCACTCCTACTCTCAAAACTCATATCAATACCAGTCCTATTCGTACCAACGTCTCCTGCTTTTGAACACACCATAAAAACAAGTCAATCTTGCGCTATGTAAGAGGAATTCGCTAATTTTAGTTGAAATAATCAATCTATGAGCTTACGCATAAACTCCTTTGAAGAGTATCAAATTAGCTATGAGGAAAGTACATTGAATCCCGAGAAATTTTGGGGAGATATCGCTGCTACGTTTCAGTGGAATAAAAAATGGGATACTGTCCTTGATTGGAACTTCTCTGAACCTCGCGTGAAGTGGTTTGATGGTGGCAAAATGAACATTACAGAAAACATG
>Ga0233396_1000324_pt1 | contig 23569 bp, 10 predicted proteins | sample 32DmetaG_FD_183169 | JGI IMG/M metagenome (GOLD analysis project Ga0233396, IMG submission 183169) | Seawater microbial communities from Monterey Bay, California, United States - 32D | ecosystem: Environmental > Aquatic > Marine > Coastal | place: USA: California | collected 2016-10-19 | reverse complement strand
CTGAAACATCTAACGATGATGTCCCCATAACGCTTCCCGTTACGACCTTTGTAACCTTAACCGTATTTGGAGGACATTGACCACTTGAGATCATTGTTGATGTTTGAACAACCGGAATCGCATAATCTGCAACCCACCAGTGGTATGCATCTAAAGTGGTTATACAAGGTGATGACCCTACTTGTCCATCTGTCCATGTCCTCGTTGTATGCACAAGCGTCGCATTCGTGTAAATTGCCCCATTGGGCATTGTAAGGTCTCCCGTGGAAAGTGCTTCTGAGTATGCCTGGTCATCTCGTTCCAAAAAGGGAGGTCCTCCCGGAACTGTAAACGGAACGTCAAACTGAAAATCAGAATGGATATCTCCTACACTAAATGGGTACGGGTGCAGGACCAATGGAGAAGCATATGATGAAGTAAGCACAGAGATTTCTCCATGGAAGGAATATTCAGAGTTACTGAACCCAAGAAAAAACTCATTTCCATCCTCGTACTTAACATGTGTAGCATTTGGATAATTCCCAGCTGAAGATGATGAACTTACGGGCAGCACTTCAATCGTGGCATTGTTGTCCGTTACAACCGCTGAAAAGTCCCAATCTCCTTGGTTTGAGAAACCAATCGTATCCGCTTTTGTAGCAACTTGATATAAAATCCCAGAGGGAGGTATTGTTGGGTTCATTAATCCTTGTCCGAAAGCAATTTGTGTTCCAAGTACAAAGCAAAATAGCAGTAGTTTTTTTCGCATTTTTTCCTTTTTTATTTTCTTGTTTAGGATGATTCGACAACCATATTCAATGAGCAATTTAATAAAAATCAACATACCTAACAAATTCATTGATCGATCATAGAAAACCAATTCTATTCGTTGAATCTCTGTTAAAATTATATTTTTCGAATCATCTATTGTCAATACAGAGAAAGATTAAAGTATCTCAGTTTTAATTTCTATATTTGACGTTCTTGTCATCCATTGTAAAACGACGGGTATACTTATCACTTAATTTGTCAAATCACTTATGATTACTACTCAAAATTTCTTTGGGTCCCTGAAAGGTTTTTTCACCTTACTCTTTCTATTCCAATTTGTATTTGTATTCGGACAAGAGGAAAGAAGGGCAAATCTTAATGCCACTAACACAGATGATCAATCCAATGTGTATTCAGCAAGCCTCGATTGCATCGTAGCTCCTGAAGGTTTCCAAAAAATAGATGGATATAATGGTTACTACCATGCGACCACTGGAACATCACTTATGATGAATGTTGTAAAAGGGAAAACCATTGTAGACGCAGAGGAGTCATTAAATGAAGAGTACTACAAGAACATCCAAGCGGACCTTCTAACTAAATTCAGAGTTTCACTTGCCGATGGAAAAGAGATGTTGATCGTAAAAATCAAACTCAATATTGATGGTGAACCTTTTATTCGTTATCAGGGATTCACAGGTGGGCTCAACGAAGTTTTGTGGTTATTAGCAACATTACCCGAAAAATACGATTCTGTTGTACAAGGGCCGTTATTAAATAGTTTCAAGACAACCAAATTCGCCCAAAGATGATTTTAAGAGTTCTTTCCGTTTTAGCCACTTGTTCTTACCTTATTTCATTCGGCCAAACTACAGATGTAGAGACAATTACATTTAATTCTGGCTGGCAAGGCTTATTCAATCCAAGTACAGAAACAAACCCTTACAGCATTAATCAAGGCTACTCAATTCCAACTGCATGGACCGGATCAAAGCCTACATTCAATCAAACATTCGTTTTCGGTCCTCAAATACCATCTATACCCTCAATCAATGGATGTGATATTGTACCAGGAGCTGAAGATCTATTTGATTTTCTCGGTATTCCATGCCCTACAACTCCATCTTTTTCAGCTGGAGCTGGTATTTTTTTCGACACGAAAACCTCTGTCGAGATCGATATGGATTACGTAGGCTTTGGTCAAGACTCATTAAGAGTTGAGTATCCAGCAGAAATTTCAGTAACATACCCAGACAACAATACCTATAACGCTGGTGAATGGGTATATCTCGCAACCGACTTTACGCTGAATACAACGACAGAAACGCCAAAACTAGAAACCGTTTATCCCTCAACTGGAGATATTGAAGCCTGGGTTGACTTTGATTTTGAAGTAGATATTTCCGTAGGAGTTCGATTGGATGCATTTGGGATTATTGATATTGATGCAACCTACCCTGTGATGTCCGGGAATATTGATGACCTTTTGGTAGACCTCGTTGGTATGTCGGACTCTCGCTTCCCCCTATATAAAGTCTCTGAGTCTGGCTCTTTTGGTTGGGGATCCATAGACCCTGCTTCTTTTCCTCAACAAGGCTGGTTCCCAAATCTTCCTGGTGGAGGTGTCGGGTTTCCGGCATTTACAGAGTGTTCGACATTACAAGGTCTAGTACCAGATTATTGTCAAACAGCCCAATTTTATGATGATGAATTACCCTTGGAACCCTCAACTGGCCCATTCAATGGGGAGATGGACCTGCCCTTTGTGACGACTTCAATGACAGCGTCAGGCAACAACCTTATTGCTCAAGGTAACGATGAATATACAAGTGTTTTATTGAGTTTTCCAGCTTTAGCTGCGATGATCATTGATCGAGTAGAATGTCCTTGCCCAAGTCCGAAATGCGCTGAATGTGAAGCCACACAATATGCTTTGGTACAAGTTTTAGAAAATTTAGAAGGAGAAATTAATATTCCTATTGGCCTTTCTGATCCTGTCTCTATAGAATATTCAATTTTATCCGCTGGAATAAATTTGGTTTTGGATAATCAACTAAATGTTGATTTCGAACCAACAATTTTTGGTTCATATACTTTTTTAACTCCTGTAGACTTCGAAGTATACCCTTCGAATGGTGGGGCAATGATCAGTGGTTCGGGATCGGAGATTATGTTCACCGTTGGTGACTCAATTCGGTATAAATATCCTTGTTTCTATAATGAGTTAACAATAGAGCGTGAATACACCATGGACGGTCAAGTGACGAGTGAGATCGGTGATAATTTTGATCTTGGTTTTGTGATGAAGGCTGGAGGTGTAAAGGTAGATATTCCAGGATTTACCATTTTCCCAGGAGCCAGCTTTTCTGCGAGCATACCATACCCTTGGATGTGTTCAGGAGAGGAATGTTTGTTTGGTATTTGCGTGCCTTATGTCTACCCATGTATTAAATACAAAACTATTTCTGTAGACATTCCTTCAATTGGTTTTGATGGTACAGAGCTATCGACCTGTTCTGTTTATAATTTGATCCCAGGTGCAAATTGTGATGCAAGCACCGGAGCGCTGTCGGTACTAGACATCCCTTTTGGCTCGGTGACCTACAATCAATGGCATGAGCGTACATGGTCTTTGGAGGGGTTCACCCCGAAAACCTCAATGCAAACTCTTTCAATGGCTGCGAATCAAATGTCAGCCATAGCAACTGCAACAAGCGTAAATTGTTTCGGGGAATCAACAGGACAAATCGATGTATCAATAACAAACGGTACTCAAAACTTCACTGTTGATTGGTCCAATTCAATGACCACCGGACCAGTTAATTCCCAAAACGTTTCACTTTCAGGTGTTCCTGCAGGAAATTACGTAGGAACAGTTATCGATGCCAATGGGTGTCAATTTGCTGTTGGAGCCACCATAGAAGAGCCTTTAGAGGTGTTGATTACAGCGGTCACTTCAGACGTTGAATGCAATGGAGGTAGTAATGGATCAATTGACCTAAATTTGACTGGGGGAGCAGCTGGCTACAGCTACAATTGGACAGGAATAGGAAATGGTATTGTCGTTGCAAGTGAAGATCAAACAACGCTTTCTCCAGGAAATTTCAATGTTGCGGTTACAGATGGAAACGGATGTGTTACATTGGCGAATTACTCAATAAATGAGCCTGCACCAATCACTGAATCAAATGTTGCTCTCGTAAACGCCAATTGTTTTGCTTCGCCAACCGGCTCGTTGGATGTTACAATAACAGGGGGAAACATCCCTTATTCATACGAATGGCTGAATGGAGCATCAAACCCAATTGGAAATCTGAGCTACATTAACAATCTTGAAAACGATACCTACACACTAAATATAACCGATGGAAAAGGATGTACCGAATCTTTCTCGCACGTAATCAATGAACCGCCGGCAATTGTAGTTTCTTCTGTCTCTTCAGATGCCCTATGTTTTGGCGACAATACGGGTTCAATTGATCTCACGGTAAATGGAGGCTCAACAAATATCCCTGGCCAATATTCTTACACTTGGTTTGATAATCAAGGAGCTCAAACAACCCTGACGATGCAAGATCCAACCTCTGTTTTAGAAGCCGGAACGTATGTCGTACAGGTAACCGACGACAATGGATGTATGGAAACATGGACAGAAACCGTCAATGAGCCAAACATTATAGAAATTACCGCCCCGGTTTTACTGGACCTAAATTGTTTCGGTGTTCCAACAGGTGCAATTGATATAACAAGTGTAGGCGGTGACGGTAACTACAGCTTCAATTGGTCTACATCAAATGGTACAGGACTCACGTCTACAAATGAGGACCAAAATGGACTAAGTGCAGGAAATTATGATGTGCTCGTTACCGATGGAAATGGATGTACAAGCTCAAACTCATTTATATTAAACGAACCTTCAGCTCCAATTGCACTATCATTCACAAAAGTTAACGTTGGGTGTTTTGGTGATGCAACTGGTGCAATTGACTTAACAGTGACCGGGGGAACAGCACCATACACATTTGATTGGAGCAATGATGGAACAGGAGATTTCGATGACCCTGAAGACTTAATATCAATTCCCGAAGGAATTTTTGATCTAACCGTTATCGATAATAAGGGGTGTCAAGAAGTGCTTTCGGTAACTATTGGGCAACCAGCGCAGCCACTCACACTCTCAGAAACACATAACAATGTACTCTGCTATGGAGAGAATACTGGGGTCATCGATATTACGACCTCCGGGGGGACAAGTCCATACTCCTACCAATGGTCCGATAGTTCCTCTTTTATTATGCAACCAACTACTGAAGACCTTTCCAACTTATACACTGGAATCTATTCGGTCTTTGTTTTGGACGACAACCAATGTGAATCAATTCTTCAAATTTCGGTGGATCAGCCCGCACAGCCCATCACACTTTCATCAGTCACTCAAAATGTTGACTGTTATGGAGACGCCACAGGCTCTATTGATCTCACAATTACAGGAGGTACAGGTTCATATATTTTCGATTGGGACAATGATGGAACTGGCGACAATGACGATACAGAAGACCTTGGAGGACTGGTGGTTGGGACCTACAATCTAATTGCCTACGATGACAATTCATGTTCGGAAACAATCAGCGTTCAAGTCAACCAACCTTTGCACCCTATTTCACCATCAATTGCCATTGAAGAAGTAAAATGTAACGGCGATACTACTGGTGCAATCGACCTTACTGTGTTTGGGGGCACGCAGCCATATGTTTTTGATTGGGACAACGATGGGACAGGTGACAACGATGACACGGAAGATTTAACAAATATTCCTTCCGCCCTTTATAGCGTAACAATTACAGACACCAACGGGTGCTCTCAAACAACAGGTGGATTCGTTGCGGAACCAATTAACCCATTGACAATAGCTAGCACAGTAACGGAGCCGGCATGTTTTGGATATTCTAATGGATCCATTGAGCTTGACATTACAGGAGGTACAACTCCTTATTACATGGAGTGGGGTAATCAACAACAGATTTTAATGAACAATCCTAGCGAGTTATTTTCAGGACTCATTAAAGGCGAATACTTCTTCCGAGTTACAGATAAAAATGATTGTATTTATGAAGAATATATATTCGTAGATCAGCCTGACACACTCGAAGTAGACGTCGATATTACCGAAGTTTCGTGTTTTGGAGGCGATGATGGAGCGATTGATTTGACACCAAGTGGAGGAACATTGTCCTACAACTACACCTGGAGCAACACCTCAACCTCTGAAGATCAAGTCAATTTGACCTCTCAAGAATATAGCTATGTGTTAACAGACTCGAATGGTTGTATCTACAAACAAACCCTGTTCGTCGATCAAGCACCTGAAATTCAGATTGGACAGGAAATTGTTCCGCTAAGCTGTATTGATCAAACTGATGCAGAAATTCATATTGCAACAGTTGGAGGAACAAAACCTTACGAATGGCAATGGTCGAATGGAAATGAAACTGAGCATAACACTGACTTAATCGCAGGACAATACAACGTGATTATTACTGATGATTATAATTGTCAAAAATCCTATGACTTCATTATTACCCCCTCTTTGGTCGAATGTGTTCAAGTGGTGAATTCATTTACTCCAAATGGAGACAACTATAATGATACTTGGATTATTGAGAACCTATACCTCTACCCTAATGCAGAAGTTCGCGTTTTTAATCGCTGGGGAAGTCTACTCTTCGAATCCATAGGTACATACAGCCCCTGGGATGGTGTTTATAAAGGTCAAGCGCTTCCTTCAGAGGTTTACTATTACATAATAAGGTTAAACAATGGGATTGATAATCAATACACTGGTACTGTAACAATTGTAAGATAAAATGAAACAACTTCTATTTGCAGCCATACTGGCTATAACACCAACCTTAGGTTGGACACAATGCGGTTACACCGGGTGCCCCACTGTATCCGTTTCAGGAACAGATGTATTCTGTAATGGTGGAAACAATGGTACAATAACCCTAAGTATTATTCAAGCTTCCTCTGATTGGGAAGTATATTGGTCAATTAGTCCACAGCCACCAATTAACACATTGAGCCTTACGGGACTTTCGGCGGGAACCTATTCAGCATTGTTCAAAGACAATTGCACAGGCTGTACAATTTCTCTTTCGTATACAGTAAATTCTCCAGCCCCAATTCTATTGAACACATCCGTAACTGATGTCCTCTGCTTTGGACAAAATAATGGAACTGTCACTGTTGTTCCAACGGGAGGTACAACACCTTATTATTACGATTGGGACATGGATGGGCTTGGCACTTATGATGATATTGCAACAGAGAATGCAGGTGCAGGGTTTCACAGCTTAAATGTGAAAGACGGAAACGACTGTGTTGTATCAACGCAGGTATATGTTAACCAACCCTTAACCCCTATAGCAATTACATATGATGTTACAGATGTAGATTGTAACGGCCAGAGCTCTGGCGAGATTGATGTTATTATGAATGGTAGTGGAACTCCTCCTTATTCGTATGCATGGTCAACCGGAGACGCGACCGAAGATGTGTCGGGTCTGGCAGCCAACACATATACTGTAACTGTCACAGATGGAAACTTCTGTTCAGCATCAGAGAATATTACCGTTGATCAGCCGAATGCGCCACTTTCCTCCTCAATCGTAACGACCGATGTTACTTGTAATGGATATTCTGACGGAGAGCTTACTGTTGGACCTACTGGAGGAACACCTCCCTACAACTATTCCTGGTCAAGTTCGTACTATAATTACTCTGTAGATAACCCTACCTTGAGTGGAGTTCCTGTAGACAATTACTCAGTAGTTATTACCGATTCAGAAGGCTGTACGCATTCGAATGGCGAAGTGGTAAATTCTCCATTGCCACTTTCAATAGCCACTGAGAGCATCACAAACGTATCGTGTCATGATTTTTCTGATGGTCAAATCGATGTTGAAATTACTGGAGGAACTTCATCAGGAGATTATACATATTCCCTTTTTTCCAATGATGCTGGAATAATCATTCAATCAATCACCTCTACTAATGCCAGTTTTACTTCGCTAGAAGATGGTACTTATACGCTCTCCGTAACAGATGACAATTTGTGTTTGTTGACTAAAGAGTATGAAGTAACTGAACCAGAATTTGATCTTGAAATAATTACTGACGATATTATAAATGTTCTCTGCTACGGACTCAATACCGGAGGGGTTAATATCACACCCTTTGGCGGAACCCCTGATTACACCTTCACGTGGGAAAACTCATCCGGTGCCAATATGGGAGCTACCCAAGATTTAGCAGGACTGTTTTCCGACACCTACACATTGACCCTTAATGACGATAATGGCTGTCAGGCCCAAGAAAATTTCCTTGTAGATCAACCAAGTGATACACTTCAAGCAAGCAACAACATTTCACCTGTTGTCTGTTTTGGAGAATCTAATGGTGTTGTTGATTTAAACACTACGGGCGGAACAACACCATACTCTTTTGCATGGGCTAACTCCAGCTATTTATTATCAACGACATCAGAAGACCTAATAAACTATCCGAGTGACACCTATACCGTTATTATTACGGACGGGCAAAACTGTCAATTTTACGATACGTTAATAATCAGTGAGCCGCCATTATTAACCGGAAGCTTATCAGGTGTGGACATCTTGTGTAAAGGTGAAAATACCGGAGCTGTTGACCTAACAATAGGAGGAGGAACAATTTCGTATTCTTTTAATTGGAGTAATGGGGCTACAACAGAAGACATCAATACCCTTTTTGCTGATTCCTATTACATACAGGTTACGGACGGAAACTTCTGTACTTGGGAAGATTCAATCACATTGACCGAGCCAATGGATACGCTTGGATATACATTTATATCCAATCCTGTTGTCTGCCATGGTGAAGCAAACGGTTCGATTGAACTGACACCGACAGGTGGCTCTCCTCTTTATTCAGTAACATGGAGCTCTGGTGATGATACTGAAACTATTACTGACCTTACGGCCGGGTGGTACACCTTTGACTTAATCGATAATAACGGATGTCAGGTGGTTGACTCCATCGAGGTAATACAACCGGATTTACTTTTGGCAAATGAAGCTGTAACAGACGTAACATGTAACGGGTTCTCGGACGGAATCATTGATATTAGTCCCTCAGGAGGTACGGCACCCTACAATTATACATGGTTCAATTCAACCTATGCACTGAGCTCACAAGAGCAAGACTTGATCAACTTTCCCTCAGACACCTATCAGTTGGAATTGCGTGACACATTAGATTGTTTGACAGAAATTTTCATTTTTCTGCCTGAACCCGACTCCTTAAAAATTGAAATAGAAACGGTAAATGTTACTTGCGCTGGAGGATCAGATGGATTGATTGACATAGAAGTTTCCGGTGGCAACCCTGGATACAACTATTTGTGGTCACCAAATGGAGAAACATCACAAGATCTTTCAAGTATTCCCGCTGATGATTATATCGTTTTCGTAACAGATACCAAAAACTGTTTGGACTCGGCAAGTATAATGATTTCACAGCCGGACTCGATTAAAATTGATTTCTTAATGACTGAAGTTTCATGTGCAGACCAATTTGATGGGACTGCAACTGCATTTCCATACGGCGGGACTGGGGACTTTACGTATTTATGGGATACCGATGAAACAACTGCAGGTATTGAAGGACTCTTTGGTGGCATGTATACTTTAGAGGTTGAGGATATTGTTGGTTGTACGGCATCAGATTCTGTATTTGTCTCAACCAACCCGATTGCATGTATCATTCCACCAACAGCTTTTACTCCGAACGGAGATTATTACAACGATACGTGGTTCTTAAAGAATATTGAAATTTATCCCAATATGGAAATAAAAATTTTTAATCGCTGGGGAAATCTTTTATATGAACAAGCAAATCTGTATGAAGAATGGAACGGAGTTTATAATGGACAGCCATTACCATCAGAAACATACTACTATATAATTAATTTGAATACGAACTTAGAACCGCTAAGAGGTACAGTAACAATTGTAAGATAACTATGAAAATTCTAGCATTACTATCGACTTGTGTATTGATCACGTCTGCTTTTGGACAACAGATTTCATTGAACACACAATACATGTTTAACGAAGTTTCGTTTAACCCTGGAGCGGTTGGATCGAATGATTACATCAGCGTTCATTTGAATGGACGAAAACAATGGGCCGGCTTCGAAGGAGCTCCAAGCACACAAACACTCACTTCACACGCATATCTTGGAAAAAATCTTGGATTTGGAGGAACAGTTTTCAATGATGTGACTGGACCGAGCCGACGGACAGGAGGGACAATTATGGGAGCCTATCGTTTGCGTTTGTCACAAAATAAAGCACATATTCTTGGTTTAGGATTGGGTGTTTCCTTCACCCAACACATGATCGATCTTAGTCGATTAACCACTTACTTACCAGATGATCCAGCAATGCAAGTTGGATACAACAACCAATTTGTTCCTGACGCCAATTTTGGTGCCTACTACACCTATTTGGACAAAGGATTTGTAGGTATCTCTGCGCGTAATCTCGTTGAAGTAAATAGAGATTTATTCGACTTCGATAACAAAGTAATCAACCCGATGGTACGGACCTATTACTTGTATGGAGGGTACAATTTTTCTTTACCTAAAGATTGGAGTTTAAAGCCAACAGGTATGGTGCGAATGATCGATGCTTTAGTCATCCAGCCAGATGTGTCTCTCATCGCGTCATATGATGACTTGCTGTGGTTTGGTGTTTCCTACCGCCACGAAGAGGCTGTTGCGGGAATGGCAGGGTTCCAATTTGGCATTTTCAAATTTGGATACTCTTACGACTTCACACTTTCCGATATTGGGAATTACAGCAACGGATCGCACGAATTGTTCCTCGAACTTCAAATATGGAAAAATCAGGAACAACGAAAAAAGACCCCATGGCTCTTGAGAAATAGAATTTATAGCCCATCATCGTTATAAGAACCTCTATGAAAAGGAAGAGTTTATCATTTGTTTTTATTCTCTCGGCCACACTAAATTGCTGGTCGCAAGACGCTGCTAATGCTGAAAATTACTTTGAGAACTTCGAGTATGCTCAGGCTGAAAATGCATATGAAGCCGTCAGAGCCAAGAGAAATTTAAACTCAGAGGAAGTCGAAAAATTGGGCTTTTGTTATTACATCAATGGCAATAGTTCTGAAGGGCTTCCATACATTAACTCTATAATTACAGACCATTCCGATAAAGCCCATTTTTGGCTATGGAAGGGAACTCTTGAAAAGGAATCCGGAAACTACAATTCGGCTGTAAACTCGCTCAAGAAATGCATGAGCTTGTCCTCCGAATTGAATACTGAAATCCAATTGATGATTGCTACGTGCAATGAAATTCAAACTTGGAAAGATACTCCAAACATGAGCGTAACAAATAGCGCCGACAATTCGAGATATGCAAATGGAAGCGGCTATGTAAATGGTCAAAAAATTCATTTCCATGAAGTGGGACTCGATAGTGCTGGAAACTTCATTGCTGATCCGAATAGCAATGTGGAACTGCAACTGATGTTAATGCGCCCATATACGCTTACCGATAATTCAATGCGGGAAATCGAACTATTTAAGAACTACCGAGCGTATTCGATCAATGCGTTTTATATTCATAAACCCTCAAATAAAGTAATTTTTAGTGCTTCACGTCCACTTGAACAAGATGCCTCCCTCGCTGTTCAACAAATTTATGTTGGAACGTACGTCTCACTTCAATCAAAACTTGATGATGTTACTTTGTGGTCGTATTCTGGAATCAGTGATACATCAAGTTGCACGCATCCAACATTATCACTTGATGGCAAACAAATGGTTTTCTCAAAAAGTGGATCAAACATTCAGGGCAGTGATCTGTACCGATCAATATACAAGAATGGAAGTTGGACGACTCCTGTTCCACTAACAGAGCTCAACACTCTGGGCAATGAGATGTACCCGCGCTTCCTAGGAGATTCGCTATTGATATTCTCTAGTGACGGTCGATTGGGATATGGAGGACTAGATGTATATTCATACGCTTTTGAAAATGAGAATATCAAGCACTTAAAGGCACCTATTAACAGTTGCTTTGATGATTTTAACTTATTCTGGCACGACACTTTGTCTGGATCTGTCGTATCAAATCGTGCCAACGGAAAAGGAGATGATGATGTTTGGAACATTAAAATTGATCCTCCAAAACCCACAGTATCAGTTCCAAGCAAAGAGTTCCTCGCATGGATGGAAAAATGGAACTTGCGAAAAATTTATTTTGACTTTGACTCCTTCACTTCAGAATTAAATGCAGAATTTATTGAAGGGTGCCTGAAATATACTGAATTATATGACCTCCAAATGGTGCTTGTTGGCCACGCCGATTCTCGTGGAACAAAAGCATATAATTTTAAGCTAGGGAAAAACAGAGCGGATTGGTTAAAGCAGCAACTATTAGATGCGAATGTTACAACTGAAATTAAATCTGAGTCGCTGGGTTCTTCAGCTCTCGTAAATAATTGTAAACCTGGAGCATTTTGTTCGGAACGAGAGCACCAATTGAACAGGTTCGTAGAAATTAAACTAACGGTGAACTATCCATAGTAAAAATGATGAAACAACTTTTTCTAATACTATTTTTTCTCTTTTGTATAATTGCAAATAATACTGCCGATGCACAAACTTATTATTGGGTGGGCGGATCCGGAGATTGGTCAGATGTATCACATTGGACAAATTATTCAAATGGCCCGAATACGGTATATTCAAATCCTCCTGGAGCTAGTGATGTTGTTATATTTGACAATAACTCTTTTGACAGCCCAAACCAAACTGTAACCTTCGATGTCGGTGCCGCAACCGTGAAAGACTTGTACTGGCAAAACGCCACAAATAACCCTGTTTTTTCAGGAGCATCAACAAATGACTCGCTAACAATTCGAGGAAACTTTGTTCTGAATCCGAATATGACTTACAACTATTCTGGAAAACTCATATTTCAAGGCGGAGACAATGACTCAATTGTATCAGCAGGACATTCTCATTCCAATGATATTGTCATAGAAACAACCGGAGATACTCTCACAGTAACAGATGCCCTAACAACATCAGGTGGTATTTATTTCTACCAAGGTGGGTTATTTGTTGATGATCGCACAATTACGGCCGCTTTTTTCCGCTCAGACTTTGCCCTTAGCCGAACACTTAACTGTAACAATACCACGTTCAACCTAACTGGAAATGCAGACACAACGCTTTACTTACGGGCAAATCAATTGATTAAAACCGGCACTAATCAAGTGTTCAACATTACAAATTCAAGCGCTACAAATGACCTTGGAATTGGAACAGAAGATCTAAGTTCGAACTGGGGGCAATTGAATTTACAAAATTCACGTACACGATTTTTTACAAGCGCTTATTTTGAAACAATATCATCATCAAACGCAACGCACATTGGATTAGCAGCAAATACAACCCTGAAAACACCAAACTTTAACATCGATGGGAATTGTGACAACTACATTGAATTAAAAGGGGAGAACAACACGTCAGCGGTAAACAATAACAACAGTATTTGGAACCTCTCTTATTATCGCCTTGAGAATGTTGATGCACAGACGACAGGTGCAAGTTATAATGCTGTAAATGTGTTCGATGACGGAGGGAATACTGGGTGGAATATAACTACAGATGCGACAGCAGCTGAAAACTTTTTCTGGATCGGTGGAAACGGTCACTTTTATGACCCAGCACATTGGTCGGCAACATCTGGAGGGCCCTCTTTGAACTGCATTCCAACTGAAAACGATACTGTGTATTTTGATGCTGCTTCAGGTCTGGACTCATTGTTTTTGTTCGAAAGAATAACCATTGCTTCACTCGACTTTTCAGGACTCAGCAGTTCGCTTGTGATTTCCGGAGATTCAGATACTTTGGAGTTTCGAAAAGACTTAATTGGAAATAGCGGCCTACAATTTGATTGGCCAGGAATCATTAAATGTTCAAACATAACACTGTCAAATATCACTTCCAATGGAGCAACTTGGAACAATGAGTTCTTAACTTCGGGAAATGGCACTCTGTCTTTCTCGGATACATATACCAATCTTCAACACATAAGACATGTGTCGGGAACGCTAGACGCAAATAGTCAACAACTTACCTTAGGATCTTTCTATTCGGATGACACCCTAAGCGCACGAAATATTAATTTTACCAATGCAACAATAGAAATTACCGGAGAAACATACAACGTAGATGCGACATTACTTGGGACTTACTCCCTATCTCCTTCTGAAATTATATTCTCCAATTCTTCGGATAACCTGTTAACTTTTGTTCCTGGAACGGAAAATTTAGATGTTGTTCGTATAACAAATAACCATTCGTTGTTCGTAGATGTTGACTCCATCAACTATAACTTGTTGGATATTAAAGCTGGGAACACATTCATTGTGAAAAACGGTTCTAAACATGTATTTGAATCTCTGAATGCTTCAGCATCTTGTGATTCTTTAATTGTTATAAAAGCAAAAACAGCAAGTTTACAATCAGCCTATCTTGTTCACGATACGACCTCAGCTTGGGCTGGGACAATTAACATTAGTTCAGCAATTATAGACAATGTAAGTGCCGAACTGCCAACCGAACCGGAATATATTGCGGCAAATAGTATTCTCGTTAACGGATCAACTGGTTGGACTTTAACAGGCTCAACAACATCTGGTACATACTATTGGGTTGGAAACAGCGGAAATTGGTCGGATATTGGAAATTGGTCTACAGGATCAGGAGGCACTCCTGATGTCTCATGTGTTCCATCATACGGAGATACTGTAATTTTTGATGGTAACTCATTCTCCGGAATGAATCAAGTAGTATCCGTTGATAAAGAAGCATACTTCAATGTAATGATATGGGAGGTAACGCAAACGGACTCTGTACAACTAAATTTAAAACACAACCTAAATGCTGCGGGTGATGTCACTTTAAACCCGTTTCTATCCATAGAACGAACGGGGGCGGAGGAACGAATGAATTTTTCCCCTTTAAATTACAACTCGGATTTTGATCCAAATGCTGCCCTTGTTAACGTTCCAATTGATTTTGTCTCGAAAACATTAAACGATTCATTGTCGCTATCAAGTGCACTAAATAATGGTGACCTCAACACTATTACGATATATGGAGGAGTTGTAACAACCAATGGAAACGATATTAAAACAGGAACAATTGTAATCACCTCTTCCCAAACTCCTTCTGAATTGTACTTGGGAGATTCTGATATTGAACTAACTTTTGGATTTGTCGATTATGCCGCTGGCGCATCCTTTCTTGACGCAGGAACATCGCACATCAACGTCGATTACAAAAATCTCGCTGGTGTTAATTTCTTCTTAGGCAACAACCATGATTTTAATGCTGTTGAACTGACGCTTGTACCAAGAAATAAATCTGAAGTGAGTGGTAATCTTGGATTTGATTCACTTACAGTTCATGCAGGTTCTGAATTAAAAATTACTGCTGGTGACTCAATAAATGTGGTTTCCTATTTTGAAATGAACGGAACCTGTACTGACTCCATATTTTTGAGCTCATCTGCACCTGGAACGCCCTATGTTCTGGGACTAGCAAACGACTCTCTGCGCGCACAATGTCTAAACGTAAAAGATGCAGATATCAATAGCTCAAGCGTTAATTTTGGAACTTATTTCTCTACAGATCAAGGGGGTAATAATGCAACAAAATGGAACTTCTACACAGATGTCTCTACATCTGCAAATATCGGCATCCTTTCTAATAGTTGCTTTGGAGATACCCTCTCATTCTCAAATGCATCATCCGCCTTTCAAGGACAAGTTGGACTTCTTTCAGAATCGTGGGATTTCGGTGACGGAACATTATATCAAGGAGATACAACACAACACTATTATTCCAGTCCAGGTGTCTATGAATTGGTCTTAACCTCCATATTTGCGAATGAGTGTAGTGACTCTGATACAACAGCAGTCTCTATTATAGGTCCAGATGCATACCTGACTACTTCTTATTCAGGATCTGCATGCTTGGAAGAATCGGTTGGACTTTATGCCTCTTCTGATTCGTCATCTGTATCCTATCAATTCTCTATCAATGGAAGTCCAGTTACTCCATGGTCTGCGAATTTGACAGGAGATACTCTAAACATTTCTACACTATCAAACAATGATTCAATAACAGTACAAGTTGACATGAACGGGTGTTTATTCGTAAGTGACACCATCTATTTCAGCGCATACGCTGCGGTAACTCCAACAATATCGGCTACAGCAGCTACAATTTGTGAGGGCACATCGGTAACATTTACCGGTTCAAATGCGAATCTTTACAAATACTTTGTCAATGGAGTAGATATGACTGCCTTTTCTTCAAGTCCTTTTGTTACATCAAGTTTATCAAACGGTGATCAAGTATATGCAATCGGGAAAAACAGCACAACAGGCTGTCAAGATACCTCGAATGTGATTACAATGGTTGTAAATGCACTTCCTACAGTCACATTGATACAGACAGGAGCTTCTTCTATTTGTGCTGGAGACCTAGTAACGTTAACTGTAAATTCTACGATAGGTACAAACTTCGAATTCTATGTAAATGGAGCCATAGAAAATTCATCTGCATCAAATGTATGGGATACTACAGGGATTGTTAATGGGGATAATTTGTATGTAATTGCCCAAAGTGGTGCAGGATGTATATCGGCTCCATCAAATTCAATTACGTATTCCGTTACTCCACTTCCGACCCCTGACCTACAAATAAGCGATTCCTCAATTTGTGAGGGAACTGAAGTTACCATTCAAAGTAATTTTGCATTGCAGTATCAATTCTTTGTCAATGGGTCCCCGATGGGCCCATTGTCACCAACACCATTTATCTCATCAAGTTCATTTGCAGATGGTGATGTCATTACTGTAAATGGAGAAAACGGGGGCTGTATTGGAACTTCAAGTCCAATTTCAATGGAAGTTACCCCTACTCCAACAACTGTATTAAATTCGAACTTTCCATTAAACACAATTTGTTTTGGTCAACAAGTTGATTTTGAGGCAAACAATTCAATTGCAACAAGCTATGAATTCTTTGTAAATGGTTTGTCCCAAGGCCCACCATCAGGAGATAGCACCTTCAGCACTTCAACTCTTTCAAACGGAGGAAATGTCTCTGTTGAAACCAATTTAATGGGATGTACATTTACAACAGGTACTACATTTACTGTAAATGTTGCGCCAAACCCATCCTTGTTGCCATCTCCTTCTGGCAATCCTTCGTGCGAGGAAACGGACTTTACTTTTACAGCAACAGACGGAGACACTTATGATTACTACCTCAATGGTATATTGCAATTTTCAGGAACAGGCCCATGGCTAACAAATTCTTTGCCTGTTGGCTCTGATACAATTACAGTCGTTGCGACCAACCTTTCAAACCTATGTTCTTCAACTTCATCAGAAGTTGTTATTGACATAATAGAACTTCCGACAACAAACTTAACCAGTTCTTCTGTTGTAATTTGTAATCAAGATATGGCTAATTTCACAGCAATATCTGCAAATGCACAGCAGTTTCAATTCTATGTGAATGGAACTCCACAAGGACTGCCATCGAATAACAACATATTTAACACTAACGCCCTAAACGATGGTGACGTCATAACTGTTCAAGGCTACAATCAAGGATGTGCAAACCCTGGATTAGATACCATTTCGATGACTGTAAATCCAAACCCTACAGCTTCAATAACAGGAGGAGCAGCTCTTTTCTGTGAAGGAACCTCTCAAATTTTCACCGCGACACAGGGAACAAATTACGAGTTCTTTGTAAATGGTATATCACAAGGAGCACAATCACCGACAAACACCTTCAATGGGATCTCACTGGGACAAGGAAGCTATATTTTAAGCGTTGAGGTTACATCAAATGGATGCACAGACACAGACAATATGAATTTGACTGTATTGACGAAACCTATTGTAACCTTTTCCGGAAACAATACCCTTTGCTCTGGTGAAACAGCCATCTTTACAGGATCCGGAGCAGCTATCTACGAATATTTTATTAACGGAACAACACAAGGAGCGGGAGTAAATAATGTTTTCTCTTCGAATACACTGAACGATGGTGATGTTGTTTCATTGGTAGGAACTTCTCTGAATGGATGTAATTCACAAAACAATCCTCAAATTACCATGACGGTAAATCAGACACCTGCAGTAACACTGACAGATGATGATGCAGACAACCTTTTGTGTGACAATCAAACTGTGACATTTACAGCTATCGGAGGAGACCTCTGGGAGTTCTTCGTAAATGGATTCTCTGTTGGACCGGCTTCCGCGACAAATATCTACATCACAGACTCATTAACAAACGGTCAAATAGTAAGCGTTCTAGGAACTTCAAATAACGGTTGTTCCTATGAACCAGGAGGAACAACATTTACAGTTGTAAGTTCTCCAGTTGTTGGTTTGACAAACAATGGAGACACAACACTATGTATAGATTCACTTAGTTCAATTTCTGCGTTTGGAGCAACAGACTACCTGTTCTATATTAACGGCGCTCCGCAAGGAACATTCAGTCCAAATCCAAACTTTAACAGTTTACTTTCAAATGGCGACATCGTTACAGTTGAAGGTATGACCAATACATGTATTTCAGCTGCTCCTGAATCGGTTCAATATACTGTTTTCCAATACCCCTCTGTTAGTTTGGTAAGTTCAGATATTGACTTCATTATATGTGCAGATGAAAATGTAGACTTCACAGGATCAGGAGCAATGAGCTATCAATTCGAAATTGACGGCTTGCCAGTAGGAATTGGTGGCGCTATTTTTAGTACAGATCAATTGGAAGATGGACAAACAGTAACCCTCACAGGTTTCAATGGAGAATGTCCATCAGACGCACCTCAAGTGATGACTTTTACAGTCAATACCATGAATTTGACAGCAAACGTTACCCCTTCTTATATGATTTGTGATGGTGATGTCCTTACGCTAAACCTGACAGGAGCAGATGAATATGAAGTATTTGTGAACGGAATATCGCAAGCCGTTCAGTCACCAACTTCCACATACAACCTATCTGGATTAACGTACGGAGACGCAATTGCATCTATAGGGTATTCGAACATAACGGGATGTGCCCAAACCTTTGATGAAACCGGAATTGTTCAGGTTTTTGATGCTCCTGCAATTGACGTATTCACAAGCAATGTCATTTGTGAAGGTGATTCAACAATTTTAGTTTCAAACAGTAAAAACGGTAACCAATGGTATGTTGATGGCACTCCAATAGTCGGAGCTACAGATACATCATACACTGTTGTGACATCTGGAGACTACACATTAGAAATTACAAACGGTGGCTTCGGGGAGGTTTGGTCAGTTGGATACAATGCAAACGGTGAATTCGGGGACAACACCAATCTTGACAATGACACGCCATCGCCTGCAGTTGGGATAACAGGTATTGCTAAAATTGTTTCCGGTGGTAGTCACACTGCAGGCCTTACGAACTCAAATGAGCTCTATCTATGGGGTGAGAATGCTTCCGGTCAATTGGGGCTAAGCAACTTTACAAGCTCAAATGTACCAGCACTTGTGACTGCTGTCCCTGCAATTGTTGATGTAGCCGCAGGACACGATTTCACCGTTGCCATAGATGCAACAGGGAATCTATTTGCATGGGGAGGAAACGGTTCGGGTCAGCTGGGAACAGGAACTACAATTGTATCAAATTCGCCTGCACTAATTGGTGGTATCTCGGATATTGTAGAAGTAGTCGCGGGTAATAGTCATGTCATTGCCCTGAAGAATGACGGCACTGTTTGGGCAGTAGGAAACAATGACTTTGGACAACTTGGTGTAGGAAATCTTGCCTCGTTAAGCACCTTTGTTCAGGTTCCAGGGCTTACGAATATTTCAGTGCTTGGAGCAGGAGCCTTCCATAGTATGGCAATTGATACTGGCGGAAATTTATACGTTTGGGGAAACAACAGCCAAGGACAACTCGGGATGAATGACCTTAACAATCGCTTGTCACCAACTCTTTCTCCACTGAGTGATGTGCGATCTATCTCTGGAGGGAATGCACATACCGTTTTTCTTACAAACAACAACAAGGCATACGCAACGGGAACGAATACTTTCGGTCAATTGGGAACTGGAGATTTCATCAATAGAGTGTCACCTATCCAGCTTTTCGGAATCGATGGAGTCGCAAGTGCAAAAGCTGGAGCTTATCATACACTCTACCGAAAGAATGATGGCTCAATATGGGGAGCAGGAAGAAACAATCAAAGCCAACTCGGAAATTTAGTTCCTGCATCTATTGAGAACATCAGTCAGCTGGATGGTCCTAATGGAGTTACCTATATTGATGGTGGTAACGAATCTTCACACTTTGTGTATGGAAACAGCATTGCCTGTACCTCTCCAATTGAGACGATCACGGTTCAAAATGCACCACAACCAACTATCGTATTTGCTAATGGCGAATTATCAACTGCATCAACTGGCGCATCTTATGAATGGTTTATTGATGGTATTGAAATAATTAATAGTAACAACCCTACTCAGCCAACATCTGAAAATGGAGAATATGTTGTTGTTGTAACCTATACAAATGGATGTACATCCACATCGGATCCATACTACTATAATGCGGCTGGAATCGAGGAAATCGTTCCTGGAACACTTACTCTTTTTCCAAACCCAGCGAAGGACCAAATTACAATTCGTACTTCGTTTGAAATTCGAAACATAGAAGTTTTAGACATGGTCGGTCGAACGCAGCAGATAATGAACAATCTGAATAGTTCAGAAGTTAACATAAACACTTCGTATTATTCAAAAGGGATGTACTGCGTGAAAATAACAAATGCATCTGGGAAAAGTGCCTTGATCAAATTCACGAAAGTAGATTAATCTACTTTAAGCTTGGCTCCCTCCGGTATTTTGGTTGAAAATAGTGTATCGGTCTGAATTGGGGTAACAATCGAATCCGCTTTAAATCGAACCAACGTGTTATCAGTGCTTCCTGAGAATGACAACGGAAATCCTGGAACTTGAATGTTCATGTTAAGAAACTTCAAATCATGGAATTCAACTCCCAACTCTTTGGTATACCAAACAACATTTGTCCCACTTGAGGTACGGATTTCTGCTTTGTGGCACAAATAGCCCAGAATGGACATTGTATCTGACGTGAGCACAGCTTTGATTGAATCATTAATAGATAATGCATCTGTCGCTTCCGAAAGTGTTGCAGGCTTTGCATAAAGTCCCAAAGAAGTTTCAAGTAGAATCAAATGCTTATTCTTTTTTCGGTCAATAACAACTGATAAATCATAAAAATCTGGAACTCTATAATCTAATTGACTTTTTTTAGATGAATACGAGACTGTTAACTCACTATTTGAATAGAGGATTGTTTTTAGAGTGTCAATAGGAGCTGTTCCGCTGAAAGGCTCAATATTAGCAGAATAAAAAACAGTTCCCGGTTGCACGGAAGTACATGAAACAACCAATAATCCTATCATTGCGATGAAACCAAATTTCATTTTCATTTTATCTTCATTTTTACCAAGGCAAAGGTAGGATAAATAAACAATGGAATAGGCAATGGGTCAATACATAAACTATCGTACTAACCTTGCATATTCCAAAGAACGGTCTTGATGAGATTTAAACATCAAACTTAGCTCTTTAAAAGACTAAGAATTAATAGTAGGCGTCTCTTTAATGCAATGATAAATGTGATATTTTGGCATTATCCCCACGCGTACGTGGTGATGTTCTCCAAAATAATGTTGAAATTTTTCAATTCCATTTTTCCTCAAAAGAACTTGGCTAAAATAAGACCCTTCAGACATGAGCTTGACTATTGACGAAAAAAGAACATCTGTTTCACCCATCAAGGTTAATGGTAAAGAAGAAACAACATTTACTACCTGAACATCAAGATATTTTCTCGCATTCTCAGCGCTGTCATTAATAATTTTTAGCCGTGGATCGTCGATTTCATCGCGAACATGATCACAAAATTTACTGTTCAACTCAAATGCTAAAAGCTTGGAGTTTGTAGACATTCGATTAAGAATTTCCTTTGTGATGTTCCCTAACCCCATACCAAACTCAACAACTACCTCTCCTTCATCAGAGGAAACAAAGCGAGTAATCTCATTCTCCACAGCTTTTGATGTTCCAAAAAGAGCTCCTGTTGACTTAATATGCCTCGGATATAAATAGGCGGATTTAATAGCTTTGATTGTCTTCATTTGGTTTTTTAACTCGTAACGTAGTACAACAAATCTAAAAAAATATACCTCCAATAAACAGAAAGTAAATAGCCGTTTTGTTTTCTTCCGAAAAGTAGATCTTCAAGAATCGATTACAGTACTCAATTGTGATGAGTGTTTTCATTATTTTTTCATGACATTCGCTTCAACAAGAATCTGCTTAAGTGTCTCGATTGTTTGAGCGTCATCAATCATTGAAATTCTAGCTTTTGTATAAACTTGTTGGGCCTTTTTCTTCCATATCGAATTCCATTTCACAATATACTTCCCCTCTTCCCCAAAATAGGTCAAAACACGTATTTTTTGAATTTTACTCACAGATAAATTTATGAACTCTATCATTTCTTCACGCGAATTAGAAATAGGAAAGTTCATGATGAACTCCTCTTTTCGGATGTCTGTTGTTGACCACTTTACAGGTTTTAATCTCGACAAAAGAAATGACCCGAGATGCAAAGGAATGAGTATCCACCAAAAAAACCACCATTTTACAAGCTTCCAAAAGGACAAGCTAAAATCTGGTTTTTGCGACTCAAACAAGCTCTCTTCTCGACTTGATTCCAAATCATCAAGTTGTTTAAAAAATTCTGTTATTCTGCGAGACGCCGAAACATTTCGAAACTCTACACCACAATGAGAGCAAGAAGTTGTAAATGACTTTGTAATTGCTCCGCATGCAGGGCACTTCTCTGTATTTCCCCATTTTTTTGATTTTGAAGAGGAATTTTCTGTGTGCTTAGCGTTTTGCTGCGTCTCATAAAGTTTTGCATTAAGGAAAAGTTCAAACTCATCAAGATCAATTTCTTCTTCCTTGGCTTTTTTAAAAAGAATTGCTCTTTCTTTTTCATTCAATTCTCCATCTACAAGGGCGAATCTGATCAAATTTTCCATTTTCTCATTTTGCATACGCTAAACTATTGATGGTGAACTTTTAAACTTCAAATTAGATTTTGACGAACTAAAGGTATTTTATTCTTCAGAAAGAACAAAAAATTCTTTCCCCATTGAACATACTGAAAAACGGCTTGAATTATGAAATATCAATTTCATAATGCATACTATTACGTTTTTTCGTATTTTTCGGTTAAACTAATTTACGTACTATGAAAAAGTTATTTTTAATTTTTGCCCTTGGAACTCTTGTTAGTTCGTGCGGATCAGGGCCTGATGTTTGTGATTGTGTTAACAATGCAATGAGTATAATGGATCCATCGAGCTATGATGCAGATCTGCAAAAAGAATGCGAAGAATATGCAAATGGACTGAATGACGAAGATAAAGCAGAGAGAGCACTTAATGGCCTCAAATGTATGACAAATTAATCAACTTTGTCTCTAGTTAAAAACCACCCTGGATCATTCCTTGAGGTGGTTTTTTTATGAGCCCAACAACAGGGTCAGGCAATAGGTTGTAGCTTAG
>Ga0233396_1000313_pt1 | contig 23988 bp, 17 predicted proteins | sample 32DmetaG_FD_183169 | JGI IMG/M metagenome (GOLD analysis project Ga0233396, IMG submission 183169) | Seawater microbial communities from Monterey Bay, California, United States - 32D | ecosystem: Environmental > Aquatic > Marine > Coastal | place: USA: California | collected 2016-10-19 | reverse complement strand
GTACGTTTATTTATCAATCCTATTCGTTGTAACAGCCTGCTCTAAAAATTCAGACACAGAGCCTGAAAACAATTGTATTGATGAATCATTAATCAATCTCGAGGCCGCTTGCTATCTTATATACGCTCCAGTTTGTGGTTGTGACGGTGAGACATACTCCAACAATTGTATTGCTACTAATAATGGGGTCCTTAGCTTTGAAGAAGGGGCTTGTAACTAAATTAAACTTGAAAACAATGGAATGGTACGTTAAAAATAGATGGTGGATTTGGACAATTACTGGGGTATACCTTGCCTACAGGATAATTACAGGATTAATGCACAGTTAAGATGACTGTATTAAATCAAGAGGAGATTGAAAGGGAACTGTCCAAATTAAATGAAAGTTGGCATAACCGTAAAAATATTTTAGTTGGTGAATTTTTCTTCGAAAAGTATCTAGGGGCATTGGATTTTGTGAATGCGGTAGGGTTACTTGCGGAACAACAACAGCATCATCCATGCATAAAATTGGATTATCGACGAGTTGAAATACATATCACAACTCACGACGCAGACAACAGCCTAACTAATAAAGATTTTAAATTAGCTGCTGCTATTGATCAAATATTACTAGAGTGAGGTCAATATTAAATTTCTCCAGCGCACTTTAATTCCTCCACCGTCATGGATTTGAAGCGCAACAGAACCCTTACCATTTCCAATTTTTTCATCTTCAAGTTCGATCATTGGAGTGCCGTTAAGCCACGTTGTAATTTTATCACCTACTACTCGAATTTTCATTTGATTCCAATCCCCCATTTTTAGGGCACTATCCTTGGATTTATCTGGCTTAATCAACCATCCTCTGCCATAGGATTCGTATACACCACCCGTATCACTTCCTGGTGGCGCTACTTCTACCTGCCAGCCGCTAACTTTTGTGCCCTCTACAGTGGATCGTATAAAAACACCACTGTTTCCATTGGCCTCTTGTTTAAACTCTAGAGTCAATTCAAAGTCATCGTAATACTTATCTGTAGAAAGGTAGCCATAAGCTTTGTCAGGACCACTTTCACAAACTAACAACCCGTCCTGTACATACCATAATTCAGTTCCATGGATGGTCCAACCATCGAGATTTTTACCATTAAAAAGAGATTCCTGAGCCTCAATTGAAAAATAATTGAATACTAAAAAAAGAAGGATGTAGTGAGTTTTCATAAATATTTATTTGTTGGTCCAAGATAAATATTTTAGACAATCCTAATTTAATTTCAGACTAAAAAGTAGAAAAGAATTGATATATTAGGAAAAAATCTATGAGAATATCTGAGCTCCTTCTACTAGGAATGATTTACTCTTGCGTTGCATTTTCACAAATTGACCCTTCAAAAATTGATATAGTAAGAGATGACTATGGAGTACCCCATATATATGCAGCGACTGATGCAGAAGTTGCCTATGGCTTAGCTTACGCGCATGCAGAAGACGATTTCAACACTATTCAATTAGGCTATTTGGCGGGAAATAATATGCTTTCTAATCACATCGGGAATAATGGCTTAGGAGCAGACTTTATAGCGCAATTTATTGGTTCTGAAGCGCTATACAACACACGCTATGACAAGGATATTCACCCTGATTACAAAAAAATTGTCCAAGCTTATGCCGCTGGACTTAATAGTTATGCATCGTCTCACCCTAAGGAGGTTTTATATGCTAAACTATTTCCCATAACACCAAAAAAAATGATGCGATATGCTCAATTGCAATTGTTTATTTCCTCCAAAGGGGACCAATGGGTTCGGCAGATCACACAAAATGAACTGACTTTTAATTTTAAAACAGATGATATTCCTAAAGGTTCCAACACATTCGCCTTTAATAGTGAAAAAACTACTGATGGATCTACTTTTCTAGCCATTAACACGCATCAACCTTTAGACGGCCCAGTCTCTTGGTATGAGGCGCATTTATGTAGCGAAGAAGGAACCAATATTTTGGGAGCACTGTTTGCAGGAAGCCCCAATATATTAATTGGAGTTAACGAAAATTTGGGTTGGGCGCATACGGTAAACCAGCCTGATAAAACAGATGTGTTTGCATTGGAAATGCATCCCAAAGACAAGCTTAAATACAGAGTAGATGGTAAATATTTAGAATTAATACCAGAGAAAGCAGAATTGACTGTAAAAATTATAGGAATACCCCTAAAAATAAAAAAGAAATATTATCAAAGCATATACGGTCCTACCTTGAAAAATAAAACAGGAATGTATGCTGTCCGCACCCCTGCCCTATTTGAAATAAGAGCCTTGGAACAGTGGTGGCGAATGAATAAGGCATCGAACTTTACTGAGTTTTACACTGCACTTAAAATGAAAGCGCTACCTGGATATAATATTGGCTATGCCGATAAGAATGATACTATTTTTTATATTTCAAACGGTTTAATTCCCAAAAGAACACCAGGCTATGATTGGGAAGGAGTCGTTCCTGGAAACACCCAAAGGACCCTGTGGAAGGAAACTTATGACATAGAGGAATTACCTCAAGTGATCCAGCCTCAATCAGGCTATATATACAATGCCAATCACACCCCATTTCGTTCGAGTGATTTTTTAGACAATCCAGATCAAGAACAATTTTCTAAAAATATGGGTTTTGAAACCTATGACAACAATCGATCAACCAGACTTAAGGAATTGATAGATCAATATGATAGTGTAAGTTATGCAGATTTTAAAAGGATCAAATACGATAGACAATACCCCAAACCCTTTGTTTTTAGCTGGATGGACATCAATCATTTAGACGGCTTAAATCCTTCAGCTTACCCAGAATTAGATAAGCTGATCGGTATTCTTCAAAATTGGGATAGAAAAGCTGATGCGAATTCAGTTGGCGCAGGAGTTTTTGCTGTGTTTTACAATCAATTGAGAAAGTATTACCGCTTACTGCCTCCTCCAAAAATTGTCCCCCCTTCTGTTCTTATTAATGCACTTCGTGATACTAAAGTCTACTTATTAAAAAACTTTAAAACCTTACAAATACAACTTGGAGATTATCAAAAGCTAGTACGTGGTACTAAAGAACTTCCAATTTTTGGTCTGCCAGATGTCATAACTGCGATGGCTAATAGACCATATAAAGATGGTAAGGTTAAAGTTGTCAGTGGTGAGTCTTATATAGAATTAGTTCGTTTTACTGAAAAAGGACCTGAAATTGAATCTGTTATTTCTTACGGTAGCTCAGATCATGCAGAATCACCGCATTATAATGATCAGATGGAAATGTACTCAAAATTTAAAACTAAAAAAATGAGTCTGAACAAGGATGAAGTTTACGCAAATGCCAAACGCATTTATAATCCTGAGTGATTGGTACTCACTAAAACTGTATGGAGGCTACAGCATCCGAATAAATGGTCTCGTATTTACCGATAATTTTTTCAAGAGAAAATTTACTGGCTTGTTCTTTGGCTTGCTTTTTAAACTGTGCGTGCAGCACATCATTGGAAAGTAACTCTTTGGCTCTTACAACCATGGTATCTACATCTCCTATATCTGCTAAATAGCCTGAAACTCCATCGATATTTACTTCAGATATACCACCAGCATTAGAGGAAATTACCGGAACACCGTGCGTCATAGCTTCTAATGCTGATAATCCAAAACTTTCTTTTTCTGAGGGAAGTAAAAACAGATCCGAATAACATAATATCTTATCGATCTCATTACTGTTTCCAAGAAACAGTATTTTATCTTCCAAACCAGTTTTTTCAACGTATTCTATAGCTTTCACCTTTTCAGGACCTTCACCTACCATCATAAGTTTACAGTCAATTTCAGAACTTAAACCTTCAAAAATCTTGATCACATCCATGATTCGCTTTAAGGGTCTAAAGTTACTGATATGAGTAAGAATTTTTTCCTCTTTTTGAGCCAGCAAACTCCTTTCGCATGGCTTTCCTAAACGATTGATCTTCTCTGTGTCTATAAAATTAGGAATAACCTCGATTTTAGTCTTAATATCAAAAAGACGAAGTGTATCCTGTCTTAAGCTTTCAGAAACTGCTGTCACTCGATCCGAGTGATTGATACTAAATGTCACCGCAGGTCGATAAAAAGGATGACTGCCAACTAAGGTGATGTCTGTCCCGTGTAAAGTAGTAACTATGGGGATTTGCACCCCAATATCTAAAAGCATTTTTTTAGCCATATAAGCTGCATAAGCGTGAGGAATAGCATAATGAACGTGAAGTACATCAATTTGAGCATTTTGAATCACATCTACTAAACGACTAGACAAGGCAAGTTCATAGGGTTGATATTTAAAAAGTGGATAGTCTGGAATATTTACCTCGTGAAAATGTATGTTGGGGTGCTGAAGAGCTTCTAACCTTACGGGCTGGTGATAGGTTATAAAATGAATTTCGTGCCCCCTTGAAGATAGGGCAATCCCCAACTCTGTAGCGACTACACCACTACCTCCAAAGGTTGGATAACAAACTATTGCTATATTCAATTTTATTCTTTTTTAGTCAATTAACGCGTTGTAAAAGTGTTCCTGCAATCGGGTTCTTATATTACTTTTACTGTAGGTAAAATCATCATTAGGATAGGTTCTGTTTGCCAAGATAACAATTAATAGTTCTTTTTCTGGATCTGCCCAAGCATAAGTACCGGTATATCCCGAGTGTCCAAAACTTTTCATAGAAACACATCCGCAAGTGGAAATGTGTTTTCCTTCGCTTTGTGGCTTGTCAAATCCAACTCCCCTCCTGTTTCCTTCTGAACAATAGTAACAGACATTAAAAGTCGATATCGTCTCTGAATCAAGTAACTGTATTCCGTTGTAAATCCCTTTCTGAAGATACATTTGCATGATTGAAGCTACTGACTCCGCATCCCCAAAAAGCCCTGCGTGACCACCTACCCCATTTTGCATTGCAGCACCCATGTCATGTACATGTCCATCCAACTCTTGATGACGAAAATAAGTGTCAATTTCTGAGGGTACAATTTCATCGGAATCAAACTGTTCTAGTGGTTTGAATCTAATATTTTTCAAACCTAATGGCTTAAAAATACTTTCTTCAATTAATTTATTGTAGGGTAAACTAGATGAAGTTTCGTAATATTTTTTAAGAATATAATAGGGTAAATCTGAGTATTTATAATCCAAGGTGTCCAACAATTCACTCTCCTTGATTTGGGAATACAATTCCTCTCCAAAATCTGATTTTAAATAAAGATCATTAGCAACTGTCAAAGAGAACTTTGGCGAAGGTTTGGATTGGTAAATAGATTTTTTTGGATAGCCTTTTTTGTTTAGCGTTTCTTTATAAAATGGAATCCAAGGGGTCAAACGCGTATAGTGAGATAACATTTCCCTCAATGAAATAGAGGCCTTATTTGAATTGCTCCATTCAGGAAGTAGTTCTGCAATAGTTGTCTCCAGGGTCAGTTTCCCTGTTTGTACGGACTGAATAACCAGCGGTAGTGTTCCCAATATCTTTGTAAGCGAGGCCAAATCGTAAATATCGGTTGATTTCACTTGTTGCTCATTTTTATAAGTATGGTAGCCGAAACTTTTGTTATAAAAAATCTTTCCCTTCCGCGCAGCTAAAATACGCATTCCAGGAGTCATCATGGAATCGATAGCCTGATAGGCTAGGCGATCAACTGCGGATAATAAAGTAGTGTCAAAGCCTACTTCTGCTGGACTTGAAAACCCTAATCTAAAACTTCCGTCGAGGCTCATACCTGCTCCTTCTTGAAGCGATTCAGAAATATTTACAGGGAGTCTGCCACTAACAGGATGTGCTCCAAACAAGGCATCAACACTTAATTTTTGAGATATGGTACTATTTTGATAACTCAGAAGAAGTGCCTCTATACCTTTGATTCCATTAAGCGCGCTTAAAGCGTAAGGTTTGACAAAGACGTCCAATATTAATGTTTTATTAGACGCAAGCTTTTTAATGATATTCAGTTCTTCTTTATTAAAATTAGAAGCTTTCCAAGGCGTGTCGTTGGAGCGATGAAAACTAACGAGTAGAGTATCCAATCCTACTGTTTTTTCTAGGGCATTTGCTACCGTGACATCATTTATCGTGTGTATTGATCCATAGTTTTTTAAGTGGTTATTAAAAGCTGCTGATGAGGCATCGCCCAATGGAATATGCCCTAATTTCATTGTACTTTTAAATGGAAGAATGCTGTTTTTATTTTTCAAGAGAGTCAATGCTTTTCCCATTGATTCTGTGTACAACAAAGTGTCCAAAGGAGTATTTAGCTCATTGATCAGGTTTTCAGTCTTTATCGGCTTGTAATTTGCCAAACCTACTTTGTATTTTGCCTTGAGTACTTTCTTTACAGAATGGCTGAGTCTATTTTCAGTTATTTCACCTCTTTTGTATGCTTTGGCTATGGCTTTAATTCCTCCGGAAATATCATTTGATATTAGCAACATATCATGCCCTGCTTTAAATGCAGTCAGATCAATATTTTTGACTTTATTGTATTCTGACACCCCTTTCATATTCAGTGCGTCGGTTACAACCAATCCCTTAAATCCCATCTCCTCAATCAATAGTTTTTGAATAACATCCCTGGATAAGGAGCTTGGTAATCCTTTTTGGGTTAATGCCGGTACGTTAAGGTGTGCTACCATTACAGATGATAAACCTGCACGAATCAATTCTCTGTAGGGTGCTAGTTCTACCTTTTTTATTCGATCGTAAGAGAAAGTAATCGAGGGAAGTGTTTTATGGGAGTCTTGTGCTGTATCGCCGTGACCGGGAAAGTGCTTGCCTGATGTTAATATCCCAGCATCGTGATGCCCTTTCATTACAGCCATAGCTTGCCGTATTACTCGCTCTTTAGAAGCGCCAAAAGACCGATTCCCAATGATAGGATTTTTAGGGTTTGTGTTGATGTCAAGAACTGGACTAAAGCTGTAATGAATCCCAAGACGTTTTTCTTGCTCACCCATACGCTGGCCGATTTTGCGCAATAAAACTGTATCCTGGACTGCTCCTAGCGTCATCGGCCAAGAAAAGGGCTGAACAGAATCTAAACGCATTGCTACACCCCATTCTGCATCCATAGCTACCAGCAAGGGAGTTTGGGCAGCTGCTTGAAATTGATTTAACCACTGACTCTGTCGCACGGGGCCACCCAATGAAAAAATAAGACCTCCAACTTTTTGATTTTTAACTAATTCTAATGTGCGCTGATAATGTGAGCTATCTCTTTCAGTAAAAACCATGGGCATAAACAACTGACCTACTTTCTCCTCCAATGAAAAGCTGTTGTATAGACTGTCAACCCAAATTTTTTGTGCTTGTTCATCCTGTGACAATAAGGGATCTATTGTTTGACCGTATGTTAAGAAAATAAATCCAAAGAGAAAACTTAGGGTATATTTCATTTAAAAAACGATTAGTTTATTTAAAAAAACGATTATGCCAACTTTCTTCGGCTGGAACCTCCCAAAAATTATGATATCCATCAACAGTGTCAACTAAATTATTAAAAACAATAGTTGATTTAGAAATAGCACGTTCCTTTGCCATTTTTTTGAAATCTTCCAAAGTCTTATGCGATAAATATTCCCCTTGCTTAAAAGTAACATTCATTTTATCTAAAAGAGAAAGTTTAAATGCCTTTTCAAGTTCTTGGATAAAATGGACAGAGGCATCAATTGAACATCCACTGGCTTGAGCTTTTTCTTGATTTAAGCCTAGTATAATAAAGCGGTTATAGGGCAAATCGAATCCAGCTTCCAACTCTTGATTGTGAGCTGTCCAACTGGATATAAAATCATTAAGAGCCTCTTTAAGTTTAGTAAGTTCTTCTTCTCTAAAAGGCCTATCAGAGGGATAAACCCAAACTCTAGATTCTGGAGGTAAGTTTTCAAATGGAACAATCATGACCTATAAATTATTTGCATTGGCAATCAACTCAGCGACATCCATTATTTTAACCTTTTCCTCCTGCTTTTTATTTTTGACACCATCTGTCATCATTGTATTACAAAAAGGACAAGCAGCGGCAATAATTTCAGCTTTAGTGTCTAGTGCTTGCTCAGTTCGCTCAATATTGATTTCCTTATTCCCTTCTTCTGCATCTTTAAACATCTGGGCTCCTCCGGCTCCACAGCACAAACCTTTAGTCTTGCAAGCTTTCATTTCGACGAGCTCAGCATCTAGTTTTTTAATCAATTCGCGAGGTGCTTCAAAAATTTTATTCGCCCTACTCAAATAGCATGGGTCGTGATAAGTAATCCGTTTTCCTTTAAAAGAACCACCTTCAACTTTGAGGCTTCCCTCTTTGATTAAGGATTTTAAAAATTGAGTATGATGCATTACTTTATAATGACCACCTAATTCAGGATATTCGTTTTTTAGGGTATTGAAGCAGTGAGGGCAAGTGGTCACAATTTTTGTAACACCGTAGCTGTCAAGGGTGTTGATGTTTTGTAAGGCTTGCATTTGGAATAAAAATTCATTCCCGGCTCTTTTTGCGGGATCACCAGTGCAACTCTCCTCAGTTCCTAATACTGCAAACGAAGTTTGGGTATGGTTTAGGATTTTTACAAACGCTTTGGTAATTTTTTTTGCCCGATCGTCAAAACTACCTGCACAACCCACCCAAAAAACTACAGCTGCCTTTTTGCCTTGAGCCTGGAGTGACGCTAATGTTGGGACCTCAAGACTCATCAATTAAGATTGTGATTGACCGTCATCAAAAACTTCGATGGTGACTTCTTTTTCAATCAGATCGGTAAACTTTCCGTTGTAACGTGTAGCTTTCACCAAATGATTGTCAATCCAGTGATAATTTCCGCCTCTAGGCTTACCCATGAGCAAGCTGTGATATTTAAACCCATTATCTTTTAGCCACTTCTCGGTCACCCCTCGATGGGCCTCCACTCTAGAGGTAAAAAAGCAAATAAGATGGCCTTCATCATACCATTTATTCAGAGTAACCAAAGCATCTGGATACAATTTAGCAGTCGCCATACGCTCGGGTTCTTCGTTAGGGATATCATCGCATATAGTACCGTCAATATCAATAAGATAATTTTTAATTCCTTCAGGCAAAACTGGACTTACTACTTCACCTGATTCTATCTTTTTGTGTAAATAACTTTCTGCTTCTTCTCGTTCCATAAATTTAAATTATTTTTCGCTTGTCCATTGCAAACGGTCTTGATTGCTAAAAGGCCATGGAGCCCCATTTTTTTCTATATTTCCCATCATTACGTTAAGCTCCTGAGGAGCCTCTGATTTCTCCATAACCAAATACTGTCGCATATCCATTATAATTGACAAAGGGTCAATGGCAATTGGACAGGCTTCAACACATGCATTGCATGAGGTACATGCCCATAACTCTTCTGGACTAATATAGTCATTTAGTAACTGTTTCTGGTCGTCTTCAAAGACTCCTTTATTCACATTGATATTTTTACCTACTTCTTCTAAACGATCTCTGGTGTCCATCATAATTTTTCGAGGAGATAACTTCTTTCCAGTTTGATTTGCCGGACAAACTTCACTACAACGACCGCATTCAGTGCAGCTGTATGCATTCATAAGCTGAGTCCACTTTAAATCGAATACATCACTCGCTCCAAATTTATCTGGCGGTGAACTGGTCTCAGGCTCAGTAGCGGCTTTTTTTGGAAACAGCATCAGCATCACTTCTCTTTTAATGTCAGCATTAATATTAAACTTGCCTTGAGATTCTAAATTAGCATAAAATGTATTGGGAAATGCTAAGAGTATATGAAGGTGTTTGGAATAATAGAGGTAGTTCAAAAAAATTAAAATTCCAATAATGTGTGTCCACCAAAAACTTCGTTCTAAAAGGATTAAAGTATTGAGCCCTAAGCCCTCAAAAAGGGGCATTATAAATTGAGATACCGGAAAACTTCCTGCTTTTGTATAATACTCGGCACCTTGCTGTTGAAGCACGGCATCTGTTGCATTCATTGAAAGGAAAAGGAGCATAAGAATAACTTCAAAATACAGGATATAATCAGCATCCCTTTTGGACCAACCTTTCATTTCTGGTTTCCAAAAACGTTTAATCTTAACTAGATTCCTGCGGGTCCAAAACAAAATTACCGCTATTAATACAAGTAAAGCCAATATTTCAAAACTTCCAATCAAAAAATCGTAAATACTACCTAATAAGGGAGCAAAAAGTCTGTGAGTTCCTAGTAACCCATCAAGAATAATTTCCAGTAGTTCGATGTTAATTATAATAAACCCTATATACACAACTAAATGAAGTGCTGCTGCTACAGGCTTCACACCCATTTTAGATTGACCCAAAGCTACCAAAACCATGTGTTTCCAACGCTCAGACTTCTGATCTTTTCTTCCAGCTTCTTTTCCAAGTAGGATATTTCTTTTAATTCGTAAAATATTTCGCGTAAAAAAAACTCCACCCAAAACAAGCAAACACAAGAAGATAAAATTTGGCAAATAGTCCATAAGGATTATTCTTTGGATCTTGTAGTATTGGCTTTTCTTCCGAATATGGAGAAGTGGACGTAATTTTTGGGATTGGCTTTCAAATCATTTAACAAGGCCTCCAAAGCAGCTGATGAGCCTAATAGCTTATTGTACAAGTTATCGTCATTGAGTAACTTACCTGCCGAGCCATCGCCACTGTTCAAGCGAGAAATAATCATTTTTAAATCGGCTGAGGTTTGCTCAAAATTTTCAATTGTAGCGCCCAGGGGCATTTGATTTAGAGAATCAGTAAGTTGACTTAAATTTTTGGAGGTATTCTCTAAATTATTCATGGCACCTTTAAAGTTTTTTTCATTTTGTACAACTACCCGATTCATGTTATCTGTAAGTTCTGCAACATTATTTACACTTTCAGCTAAGCCTTCGAGTGCCAATTTTAAATTTGTTTGAGTTTGAAAATTCATCACATTACTCACACCTGCAAAAAGAGAATCAGCTGAAGTTAAAAGTCCCTCAATCTTATCTTGTAAGGGGGCAATTTGCTGATTGACCAGTTCTGTTAAACCAGGTTTAATCTCTGAAGGCAATACATCTCCTGTCTTTAACTTATTTCCCTGATCGTATTTAGGTAAAATGGCTATGGCTTTTCCACCGATCAGACCCGCCTCATAGAGTTGAGCAGTACTTTGATTTGAAAAATTCAAATCGTTTCTCAAACTGAAGGTGACTTTAATTTTATCGTAGTTTTCATCAAAATCTATATTTCTTACTTTTCCTACATTTAAACCGTTGATGGTAACATTAGCACCGACGACGAGTCCCTCAACGTCATGGTAAAGCGACGATACAACTTTACTGTTGTCTAAAAGGGAAGCCCCCTTGAGGTAATTGAATCCAAAAATAAAAATGGTTATGCAACCTAGAATGAGAATTGCAGTTTGTACTTCGCGTGATATCTTCAAAATTGAGCGTTTAACAGTGTAGACAAATTTAGAAATTATTTTCAGAAGAACATCATTTCATCAACTCTAGTGCTTCACTAATGGATATTTTTTTGTTGCCCTCATAAGCCACAACAAATGCATTAGTATAGCCTTTACTTTTAGCTGTTTTTAAATGTTGCTGCGCCTCTTCATAGCTGGTAGAGCTTTCGTAAAAATACCGATACAGCTTAGCCGATTTTTCTCTACTAATAGGGGATAAACCCTTAAAATTAAAACCTTTCGCAGCAATGCGATTCTTGCTGGCAGCAATTTGAACTTTAAAAATCAAATCTGGATTTAAACGAAGAGGATCGCTTTGACTTGATTTATTTTTGACAGTAATTGCTTCGCTCTGAACTCCTGCTTGGAGCAAGTTTTTGTAATTTATAATCGCTTTTGAAATTGCATTAGCCATCTGGTTCTGTCCTTTAGAAGAATTTAAAAAAGCACCTTCTAAGCTATTGGTCAAAAATCCTGTCTCAACTAGCACACTCGGCATATAGGTGTATTTTAAAACGATAAAGCCCGCTTGTTTTACGGTTCTGTCCTTACGCTTTAAATTATTTACAAAACTCTTTTGAATGGTACTTGCAGCTGCGATACTTTGATCTAAATAAGTCTCTTGCATTAAAATCAAACTGATTACGGATTCAGGATCATTAGGATCAAAACCGTCGTATTTTTGTTCATAGTTTTCCTCCAGAAAAATCACTGAATTTTCCTTTTGTGCCACTTTAAAATTGCGTTCGTTTTCATGTAGTCCTAAAACAAAAGTTCCGGCTCCAAAAGCTCTTGAAGAAGTAAAGGCATCACAGTGAATGGAGACAAAGAGATCTGCATCTGCTTTATTGGCGATATTGGCCCGCTCGATGAGGTCAACATACACATCTTTTTTACGGGTATAGATAACTTTGATGCCAGAAATTTTATCAAGTTGAGCTCCAACCTTTAGTGCGATATTAAGTGCAATTTTTTTTTCGTAATAACCATTTCCTCTATTTCCTGAATCATGTCCTCCATGACCAGCATCTAAAACAACAATAAAGGGCTTATCTTGGGCTGAAGCTTTGTTAATAAGACTAGGTAATAGCACTAGTGCAGTAAAACAGCTTAAACAGAAAATAAAACTTCTTAATTCTATAGACTGGCGAAACAGATAAATAGACAAAAAATCTTGATGCATCCTTAAAATTATCATTAATTTTGGTCGTTTGAACCAAGCACAACAAATTTAGGGCTTATCACTTTGCAATCAAAGTTTTATCATATAGCATATTTCCTCTTTTTCTTCGGACTAGGAATTATTCACGCCCAAACCACATCCTCTCCTACGCTTACAGATGAATTCCTATTGGACAGTATTTCAAAACCCGTAGAAAAAAAACCATTGCTTTTGGCTGAAGTAAAATACAAAGCCAAAGATTGCGTCCAAATTGATCGAAAAAATAATAAACTCATTCTTTACAATGAAGCAGAGCTATATTACCAAGACATTGAGCTTCGTGCGGGGATTATTATATTGGATTATCAAACCAATGAGGTCAATGCTGGAAGAATAGAGCTTGACTCTACACTCGTACAATATCCCTTTTTTAAACAAGATAGTAATGAAGTAAATCCAGACTCAATTCGCTTTAATTTTGACACCCAAAAAGCATTGATTTGGAATTCGAAATCAGGTCAAAATGGAATGGATATTTTTGCTGCTTTGACAAAAAAACAAAACGATTCGGTCTATTATATCAGAGATGCTCGAGTCAGTACAGCAGGAAAATTGGTTGGAGGTGAAGATGAGGGAATTGATTATTATTTCAAAGTTCGAAAGGGCAAGATCATCCCTGGAGGTAAGATTATATCTGGATTAACTAATATGTTTATCGCTGATGTACCTACACCAGTAGGGCTTCCATTTGCTTATTTTCCATCTTCACAAACCAAAGAATCTGGCTTTATTATTCCCTCGATTTCAGAAAGTAACCTAAGAGGATATTCTGTTCAAAATGGCGGATATTATTTTGGGCTTTCAGATTATTTTGACCTTACCCTGATTGCGGATTATTACACAAACGGTAGTTATGGTTTTCGAGGAGACTCTCAATACAATGTACGCTACAAATACAGAGGATCTTTTAGTTTTAGATATGAAAATCTCATCAATGAAGCAAGAGGACTTCCAGAATATTCTAAATCTACTGTTTTTAATGTCCGTTGGAATCATAGCAAGGATCCAAAATCAAGCCCTAACTCAACTTTTTCAGCCTCAGTAAACTTTGGAAGTAGTGATTATTATCGTCAGTCTGTAAATCAGTTAAATTCTCCAAACTTTTTAAATAATAATTTAAGCTCCTCAATTTCCTATTCCAAATCTTTTCCAGAATACCCTCGAGTTAACATATCGATGACAAGTGCTATGTCGCAAAACTCAAAATCCAAATTAGTAAATTTAACACTCCCTACTTTTCAAGCCAATATGGAGCGAATATATCCTTTTGCACCAAAGATAGGTGCAAAAAAAGGGCTCTTTCAAAATATCAATTTTCAATATTCTAGTAGAGCTGAAAATAGAATTATAACAACAGAAGATGCACTTTTTGGCTCCAATATGTTTGATAATGCTAAAATGGGAATGAAACATAATATTCCATTGAGTACAAATTTTAAACTATTCAAATACATCAGCATGTCTACAAGTGCAAATTATGAAGAAGTTTGGACACAAAATACAGTGCGCTTTTCAGATTACAATCCTGAAATAGGAAGAGCTGTCAAAGATACCATCAATAATATCGGAACGTTTAGGCAATATAACCTTAGTGCTTCGCTAGGAACTACTATTTATGGGACATTCAATTTTGGAGAAGATAAAAAAATTCAGTCCATACGTCACACTATTAGGCCTGCTATAAGCTATACAAATAAGCCCAGCTTTGAAAAATATTATGATACTTATATTGTTGATGCAGATGGAAACTCAGCTGAATATACCCGGTATCAGAATAGCTTATTTGGAATCCCTTCCAAAGCATTATCAAATAGCATGGGTATAAGCCTTGGAAATAATTTTGAAGCAAAAATTAGAGATAAGGACTCTACAGCTAAAGGGCCAAAAAAGATAGTTTTACTCAATAACTTAAATTTAACAACCTCACATAATTTTGCAGCTGATTCACTTCGATGGAGTCCATTGCGAATGTCTTCTGGTTTTTCTCTTCTACAAGGAAAAATGAGTATTAATTTTGGAAGTACATTTGACCCTTATGCGTTGAATGAAAACAAAGTTCGTGTCAATAAATATAATATCGTTGAAGGTGGGGGACTTTTGCGATTAACTAGTGCGAATGTTAATATGAATTATACATTTTCAAGCAGCCAATTAGAAGGTAATAGAGAGGAGGAACAAGAAGATCAAGAACAAAGAAATCAGAGAGAAGCAACCTCTAGTGGTGGACGGGATGACGATTTATTCGGTCGTGCAGAGGACTTTACTGATCGGCGAATGAACGATGCTGAGAATACTGGCCCCACTCCTACCTATCCCAGCTATCGTTCAAAAATACCGTGGGATTTAAAGATTGCATATTCTCTAACCTATAACAATTCTAGAGGACAACAAGATTTTACTAATAATTCGTTGATGTTCTCAGGAAATGTTGATTTGACTCCTAAATGGAAAGTTGGGGTTTCCTCAGGGTATGATTTTAAAGGACAAGGATTTACTTATACTCAATTGCGTTTTAATAGAGATTTAAATAGTTGGCGTCTTAATTTTAGCTGGATTCCATTTAGTGACAGGACATCATGGAACTTTTTTATAGGAATTAAATCAGGTTTGCTCAGTGATATCAAATACGAAAAACAAAGCTTACCTAACAGAAGGTAGATATCATTTATGATTTTTATTAACTTGTAAAAAATATATTTAAGTGAAAAAAAAAATCATAACCACACTCAATGCACCTGCACCATTAGGTCCTTATAATCAAGCAGTTAAGACTGGAGACACCCTGTATATTTCTGGGCAAATACCAATCATTTCTAAAAATATGGAATTGTTTAGCGGTACTATAAAGGAGGAAACTCAACTTGTAATGCAGCATCTAGAGGCTATATTGGATGCAGCTGAAATGAATTTTAGCCACGTTGTGAAAACATCCATTTTTTTAGATGATATGGACAATTTCGGCCAAGTTAATGAAGTGTATGGAAGCTATTTTGATAATGATACTGCACCTGCAAGAGAAACAGTCGCAGTAAAAACACTTCCAAAATTAGTGCGTATTGAAATATCAATGATTGCCGTTGACTAAGCCTCTGATTCAATTAGATTTTTATGGTAATTCACCAGTTCTTCTATAGGACGTTGTACGATTCTTCCCATTGTGAGTCCTTTTAAGGCAAGTGCTTTTTCAATTTCTTCTTTTAAATAAAATGAAATTGAGCCTATAAAGTGAATTGGAATATTCTTAGCATTTTCAAATTGCAGGATTTGATGATTGATAAATCGCTCAAGTCCCTTTGAGATGATATCTTGAAACACCTCATTCTTTTTGTGCTTGATTAAAAATCTTGAAAAAGTAGCTAAATAGGTATTTGGATTTTCACGTCTGTAAATGTTTTCTTTAATTGTATCCGGTGTAAGGTCGTATTCTTGCTCAAATTCTTTAGCTAAATCCTCTGACATTGTCTTAAAATAGTAACTCCGAATAAGCTGCTTACCATAAAAATTTCCGCTGGCTTCATCCATCAAGATATAGCCTAGAGAGGTTACTCTTTGCTCTATTTCCTTACCGTCAAAATATGTGCAGTTTGATCCAGTTCCCAATATGCACACAATAGACTTTTCACCCATGTCTGCTGCGGCATAAACCGCTGCATAGGTGTCTTCTTTAATAACGATTTTACTGTTGATAAAAATTTCGTCAAAAACACGAAGAATTCTTTTTTGAGGAGAATCAACTCCACAGCCAGCTCCATAAAAATAAAGGTGAGTTACTTCATTTCTATTCTGATAGAGATCAAAGTTATTAATGATTCGTTCCTTCAGAATAGCACTGGACAGTACCTGAGGGTTAAGTCCTAGTGTTTGAGTAGAAAAAAGCGTCTTTCCTTTTGAATTTACAGCAATCCAATCTGTTTTTGTAGAACCGCTGTCAACAACTAAAATCATAAATAAATGATATTAGAGTTGATTGACATGTTTTGCCAAATCAATTAGCTTGTTTGAATAACCACACTCATTGTCATACCAAGAGATAATCTTGAAAAAGCGGGGGTTTAATTCCATACCTGCACCGGCATCAAAAATAGAGGTTCTTATATCCCCAACAAAGTCTTGAGAAACTACTCCCTCTTCAGTATACCCTAATATGTTTTTCATATCAGTATCTGCATGCTTTTTCATCACGTTTTTGATTTCCTCATACGAAGTATCTTTTTCCAGTCTAACTGTTAAATCTACTACAGAAACGTTTGCTGTTGGCACTCTAAAAGCCATACCAGTAAGCTTACCCACTAAAGAAGGAATAACTTTAGTTACTGCTTTTGCAGCTCCTGTTGAGGCAGGCATAATATTGATCAAAGCACTTCGCCCTCCTCTAAAATCTTTTTTAGAAGGCCCATCAACAGTAAATTGGGTTGCGGTTGTAGCATGAACTGTGGTCATTAACCCTTCTGCAATCCCAAAGTTATCATTCAGTACTTTAGCTACAGGAGCTAAGCAGTTGGTTGTACATGAAGCATTTGATACAATAGCTTGTGAAGCTTCAGCTTCGTTATGGTTTACTCCCATTACAAACATAGGAGCATCAGCAGAAGGTGCTGAAATCACAACCTTTTTGGCTCCGCCATCAATATGGAGTTGTGCTTTTTCTAAGGTGGTGAAAATACCTGTACATTCTGCAACTACATCTGTATTCATTGATCCCCAACCTATGGCTAAAGGATCGCGCTCAGCTGAAATACTGACTGCATGACCGTCAACGACTAAGTTGTTACCATTTATTTCTACTGTTCCATCGTATTTTCCGTGTACAGAATCATATTTCAATAAATAAGCTAGGTGTTCGATATCCAATAGGTCATTGATACCCACTATGGTGACATCCTCTTGCTTCATTGCAGAGCGAAAAACAAGTCTACCTATTCTTCCAAATCCATTGATTCCAATTCTAATTGCCATTTTACTTTAGTTTAGTTGATTATTGTTTGTTTAGTTAAATTGTTAATATATCCGAGACTCGGATTAAATCTTTATTAATTTCTGATTTTCCCTTAATTGCTTTTTCTAGTGGGCTAAATATTATTTCCTCGCTTTTCATCCCAACCATCATATTAGACTTGCCTTGCAGCAAAGCTTCCACCGCATAAACACCCATTCTAGAAGCGAGTACACGATCAAAACAAGATGGACTCCCACCTCGTTGCATATGCCCTAAAACAGAAACTCTAACATCATAGTAAGGCATATTTTTTTCTACGTATTCCGCGATTTCAAAAACATTTTTACCAGTTTTATCTCCTTCAGCTACTACTACAATACTCGACGATTTACCGGATTTTTCACTTCTTTTTAATGAATCGAGCAAGCGATCAAGTCCCATATCTTCTTCAGGGATAAGCACTTCCTCTGCACCAGCACCAATACCTGTGTTCAAGGCAATATGACCAGCATCTCTTCCCATGACCTCAACAAAAAAAAGTCGATTATGTGAAATTGCGGTATCTCTAATTTTGTCAATTGCTTCTATGACGGTGTTGAGAGCTGTATCGTACCCGATTGTGTGAGAAGTTCCAAAAATATCATTATCAATCGTACCAGGTATTCCTATAACTGGAATATTAAACTCTGACTGAAAGATCATAGCACCAGTAAAAGAACCGTCACCTCCAATAACAACAAGAGCTTCAATTCCGTGTTTTTGGACAGTTTTAAAAGCTGTTTGTCGACCTTCTTTAGTTCTGAACTCTAAACAACGTGCTGACTTTAAAATTGTTCCCCCTTTATTGATGATGTTATTTACACTACGTGCATTCATCACCTTTAACTTATTATCAATAAGGCCTTGATATCCTTGATGAATTCCTACACATTCTACTTTGTGGTAGACGGCTGTTCTTACTACAGCTCTTACGGCGGCGTTCATCCCTGGAGCGTCACCTCCTGAGGTCAACACACCGATTTTTTTGATACTCGTACTCATTCAATTGATTTCGGACCAAATTTAAACATTATATCAACAGCAGACTAACTCGAGAAGAAATTTTACAAAATTGAAATGAATTGTTACAATTTAATTTTTTTTCACAAATCGAACAGGACTATCAACAGCTTGTATAGAATTACTCTGTTCAACTGTTTTCCGGGTGGATTGATTCGCTACAACCTTTTGAATCAGCTCTTTAAATGTATTAAAATCAACATCATAAGAAAGTCCTACTCCTTGGGTATATCCAAGCTCATCTCCAATGTATCGGAATTCGTTTTCTTTGTTAAACACTTTAGCCCTAAGAGAACCCTCGTCATTAAGGATAAAGTCAATTTGAACATTTCCTACTATTAAAGTCTGCTCAACACCACCAACAGGAACACCAATCTTTCCATTTAATAAAATACGGTCACTAATTTGAGTCGACAGGGTAAAGCCCAACCGATCTTCGGTGGCGATATCCAATAGCGCACTTTTGTCGCCTTGGAGGTAGTCGATTCCAACCTTGAGCTTGTCGTTTTCTTCACCAATAAGATTGCTGACAATGTCTGATGCTTTTTGATAGAGATTATTTGTAATTCCCTGCATGGAAACACTTACTTCATTGATAAAAATCCCTTGTGAAAGCAAAGAAATAGCTTGTAACTGACTCCGCTGAGGATCTGCCAAACGATAATTGATTTCAGAAGCCACTGTGCCACTGGTATTGGGAAAGTCAATCTCAAAAACAGGGTCATTGGGTTTTAATAGGTTTCCCTGCAGTCGGATTAAAACTTCTGTAGGGATGCTCTTATTAAAGTTTGGATTATCTAACAGTAATGCTGGGTTGGCACCACCAGGAACATTGTAAACCGCTTCTAAATCCATCTGTGCTTCAAGTGGGTTACCTTCCCAAACGATGGTACCCCCTTGTTTTACATTAAATTTCTTATCGATAACACCTAGGTTTTTAAAATTGTAAATTCCATCATAAGTGATGAAATCACCCCATATATTGAATTTCCCATTGGTGTTGATTTCCATAAAAAGGTTACCTGCTCCTCTTCCACTCAAATAACTCCCTGTTTCTTGATCAATAACAATTTCAATTGAGGCGTCGTTGGTTACATCTAATTCAAAGTCCATCTCGACACCTCTAATCTCTTTTAATTCCTTAGCTTCAATATCGATATCTTCAACTCGCTTTACATTTTTATCTATAAAGCTCACAAAACTATTATCGGATAAACCATAACTTTCAGCCCATGGGATCTTAATTGAGGTTCCCTTTTCTGAAGTACCTTGCATCGAAATACTCAAATTTCGGGTAGGTCCAGTAAGACTTAAATTTCCATTTAAAAATCCTTGCCCAAAAAATAGAGATTCAGGTTTTTGTATCGTATTTAGCAGCAACATTCTGTCGGATTCTATTTGTAAGTCCAAACTCCAATCCCTAAAGTTAATATGAGAAAAAGTTCCTCCCATAGATGCCGATGTACCCTCAGCCTGTTCGCTGAGATTAACCGCTCTAAATATAAAATCTTGGTTAATTAGATCCACTTTTGTGTCGTCTGCCTGATACAATAAATTGAGATAGGGAATTCCAATTTGGGCATCTTTGAGGCCAAGAACTCCGTTGTGTCTCAGCTGATTTAATGGACCCCATAAATTTACTTTACCCGTTATAGCTCCCTTAATGTTTTGTACGGCGTCTCTTCCTAAGGGGGATAAAAAATCGAGGTTTAGATTATTAAAATCCAAGTCTAAATTAAGTGAAGGGTTATCTAAGCCTTGCCAAACTCCTTTACCAGACATTAGGCTGTCAAATTCCTTTTTCAAGTTAAAGTCAAGCACATAAGTGTTTAACTGAGTATTACCATTTGAGTTTAGCTCAAACTGACCCAGCTGCTGTCCATTGATGTTCCAATCAGCAATAGCCGCTGAAACATTCAACATATTTTCACTTTGAGATTTTATAATTGCTATGTTTAAATCTGCATTTCCTGACTGCCGAAAGACAGTACTATTGGGAAGTAAATTTTCAAGAGCAACATTGTCTACATCCAAATTTATATTGAATTGTTTTTTGTTCAAATAAGCTCCAGAAACCTCTATTAATTGATTTTCTGTAACTGCTAAAAGGTCAGTCAAAACCGTTTCCTTAGTATTTGAATTAAAGCTGACTTTTTGATTGGGCGTATCGTCTGGATTCAATACCCAAATTTCTTTACCTAAGGGAAATTTGGATTTCTTAAAACCGAAATAAGAAGTACCATCTTGTCCCATTGTATGATAAAAATTCAATTCGAAAGGGTTCTGCTCTTTGGCTTCATTAGTAAATTCAGATCGGAAGAATAAGGTGTCTTTAAGCTTGGTGCTAATCATATTAAATGCCCTTCCTTTTATGTATTCTTGAGTAATTCGGTCGACACTCAGGAAGGTGTTATAAATAGGGTTTTTGGTGTCAATTTGAAAATGAAGCTGTTCAAACTGCAAGCTATTCCACTTTAATAGAGGAGCATCAAGCGTGAGGTTAGATCCTTTAAAGTCAGAGGAGATATTACCCTTTAGGCTTATATTTTCAGAAATTGAAAACTCTGGATAAAGGGCGTCTAAAAGTTTCTTATAGATCTTAAGCTTAAAACTCAACTCTTGTCCTTTTTCTGGCCGCTTTTGAGGCAAAAATGGATAGGCCTGATGAAGTGTTTGCTGAAATAAATTTACCAATTGAGAAGTTTTAAAGGCCCCATTGGCGACTCCTGAGATGCAGTCAGTATTCAAAACACTGAGCTTTGTCTCCCCTTGATCAAATTGCTGAGCTACCGTAATAGGATTTAAACTTACGACCCCCTTATCATTGATGATTTGAGCAGCTGATATTTTGAATTCTCCTTCAATATTATCGAGTTTATTCCCTTTAAAACCTCCTAAAATTACACCTTTGAACTCCCGCTTACCTGCCCCTAATTGAAGTCCAAGTCGATTAATATCCCACTTAGAAATATTAGTCGCTGAAATGTACTGGGGAATGGAATCTGAAAAATCAAATCGCAAATCGCTTTTTAATTTTACAAGTTTATTTGAGACACTAAGCGTATTCAGTAGCTGCTTATCCTTATAATTACCTTCGAAATTGATTTTATCTAATGAAAGTTTTGGAGCACTAAAATTTAAATCTTGAACCTCCCAACTGAAGTTTTTATTTTCTTTGTTCGCTAAGTCTCCACTTAATTGAACATTTGCTCCCATGCTCATGGTACTCCTGGTTAGAGAAGGCAAAAAGAACTGTATTGATTGTAAAGATGCTGTAAGCTCTAAAGCTCTGTTATCGAATTGTTTATCAATTAAACCCTGACCTAGTGTTCCTTTGCTAACTATTTTTCCCCAAGTATTCTCAGAATTCAATTCAAAAGCAATTCTCTCGTTTTGAGTATTGATTACTCCTTGAAGCTGAATGGTGTCTGCAGCAAAATAGGGTTTGAATCTTTGGAGCTCATCTAATTCATCAAATAAGTATTTTTTGTTTAGATGTGCATCAAGTACCTCAAGTTGCCAGGTTGCAATTTTTGGGTTTAAAATGTTTTGCATATCTAAATCACCTTTCAAATCAAATTCTTTATGCTTGATTTCTATCCCTTGGATTTCAAATGTGTCAAAGTCTCCTTGTGCTATAAGCTTTGCGCTAATTAGACTTGAATCAGCTGACAATAAAGGAAAATCTCCTAGTATTGATGGGTCAATCAGACTACTCTCTAAGTTTAACTCAAATTGTCCTTTGTCATTAAAATTCCGAAAACTATTACCTTCGCCCTTTAGATTTAATGCTCCATTTAGTCGACTCTTATCGAAAGACAAACTCCATTCTTCTAAAAGAAGACTTCCAGGGCTGTAAACTACTGCTGCATTGGTTTTGATCTGCTTTTGGAAAGGCGATTGGAGTTTCCCTTCTAAAGTATTCAATTGGAGTGTTAGACTATCAGCTCTAAAATTGAGGTATTCGGCTGAAATATCCATTGAATCAACAAGTATGGGTTTACGACCTGTGTTGAGGTCGTTATAACTAAATTTAGCTTTAGACAAATCCACCTGACCTACATTTAATATGGCTTTATTCCTACTTTCATTTTCTCGTTTTAATTTATCTACTAGCACCTTTAAAGAATGAACCTCCTCGTCAGTATATTTTTTGATGTTTAAGTAAACACCTGTAATATCTAGACGATCAAGGTTGAAATCATTTTGCTGAAGTTTTTTAAAATCCTGAAAGGAAGTTTGAATTTTTTGGACAAATGCCAGTGTATCGCTGTGATGATCACCAATAAAAATTCCTGTCAATACGAGCTTACCATTCCATTGCAGTCTAATATTATCAAAAGTAATCTTTTGATTAGTGGCCTCTTCAAAGTTCTGGGTAAACTGCTTTAAAATTCCAGATTGTACCCAAGAGGTGGAAATCAAAATTAATCCTATCCCAAAAATGAGCAAGATACTTCCCAAAAGGATCGCGATTATTTTATTCCTCTTTTTGATATGAATCGTTTATTTTTGTAACGCTTTATAAAACACTATGTTGTCCAATTCGGAACTTATTCTAGCCATTGAATCTTCTTGTGATGATACTGCTGCTGCCGTACTCAGTGGAACTAAAGTACTTTCTAATTGCATAGCCAATCAGACGATTCATAAAGCTTATGGTGGAGTGGTACCCGAACTTGCTTCTCGTGCGCATCAATCCAAAATTATTCCTGTTGTCCATCAAGCTTTAGCTCAAGCAAATATCGACAAAAATGACCTAACTGCAATTGCTTATACCCAAGGACCTGGACTACTTGGCTCTTTACTTGTAGGAAGTGCCTTTGCCAAGTCTTTTGCACTTTCTTTAGACCTTCCCTTGATACCGATCAATCATATGCAGGGGCATCTGTTGGTTCATTTTATCGAGGAGGAAGGAATTCAAACCCCTAAATTCCCTTTTTTAGGTGTAACCGTTTCAGGCGGCCATACCCAAATCGTGTTGGTAAAAAATCATTTTGAGATGGAAGTTTTAGGGAGTACCCTCGACGATGCCATTGGCGAGGCTTTTGATAAATGCGGAAAACGCATGGGTTTAGACTACCCCTCAGGGCCTCAAATTGACAAGCTCGCACAAGAAGGTGATCCCTATAAATTTCAGTTTCCAATACCCAATATGAAAGGCTATGATGTTAGTTATAGCGGTGTAAAAACAGCTTTCACTAATTTTATTCACAAGCAAAGCAGTAAAAACAAACATTTTATAAGTAACAACTTAAATGATCTTTGCGCTAGTTTACAACTCACTTTGGTACAAATCATTCTCAATAAA
>Ga0233396_1000284_pt1 | contig 25390 bp, 25 predicted proteins | sample 32DmetaG_FD_183169 | JGI IMG/M metagenome (GOLD analysis project Ga0233396, IMG submission 183169) | Seawater microbial communities from Monterey Bay, California, United States - 32D | ecosystem: Environmental > Aquatic > Marine > Coastal | place: USA: California | collected 2016-10-19 | reverse complement strand
CGCGCCTTATGCTATTCAAAGACTGAAACTAAAGGGGTTTACCAATGGGAATTAGCTGGGTTCAAATACTGGTTGTTGCCGTCCTGCTGATATTATTATTCGGTCGCGGACGCATCTCATCATTAATGGGCGATGTCGCGCGCGGCATTACAAGTTTCCGTCAGGGACTGCGCGAAGGCACAGATGACGCCGCAAGCGAAGATGGTAGCGGACAGACCATTGAAGGCGACGCGGTCACCAAATCTGAAGAAGATAAGTAGCGGGGCGCGCCGATGTTTGACATTGGCTGGACCGAAATGCTGGTTCTCGGCGTGGTCGCGCTGCTGGTTTTGGGGCCGCGCGAATTGCCGAATATGTTGCGCATGATTGGCCGCTATGCCGGGCAGATGCGCCATATGGCGTCCGCCTTTCGCGCGCAGATGAATGAGATTTCCAATGAGATAGACACGAAAACCCAGCTTCAAAAGCTGGCTGAAAAAGATTTGGATATCGACCTGCCGGATTTATTCGATGACGGCCCTAAAGACGAAAAAGAGAAGAAGCGTGGCTGAGGAACAAGACGCTCTGGCGCGCGGTGAAATGCCGATGTTTGACCATTTGGTTGAACTGCGCGCGCGCTTGCTGTGGAGTGTTGCTTGGTTTGGCGCGGCCTTTGCCGTGTGCATGTTTTTCGCCTCCGAGATTTTTGCCTTTTTGCTGTGGCCGTTTGAGCAGGCCGTGGGCGAGGCGGGCGATTTGGAGCTGATTTATACCGCGCCGCATGAATTCTTTTTCACGCAGATTAAGCTGGCCATGTTCGCCGGATTATTTGCCGCCTTTCCGGTAATTGCCTATCAGCTTTATCGCTTCATTGCGCCCGGGCTTTATAAAACCGAGCGGCGCGCCTTTCTGCCTTATCTGATTGCCTCGCCCTTATTATTCGCGCTGGGCGCATCGCTGGTGTTTTTTCTGGTCATGCCGATGGCGTTTGAGTTTTTCCTCGCCATGCAGCAGGGCAGCAATGATAGCGGCACGGCGGTGCGTATGGTCAATCGGGTGAGTGAATATTTATCTTTCACCATGGTGTTGATGCTGGCCTTTGGTCTGTGTTTTCAATTGCCGGTCGTGCTGACCTTATTGGGGCGGATTGGCGTGGTGACGGCGGATGGTCTGCGCGCCAAGCGGCGTTATGCGATTGTCATCGTATTTGCCGTGGCTGCGCTTTTGACGCCGCCGGATCTCATCAGCCAAATCGGCCTCGGTGTGCCGACTTTGCTGCTTTATGAAATTTCGATTTTATGCGTCGCGGCCATGCAAAAACCGCGCGCCTAGTGTTGCTGGCTTTTGCCCGCGCGCCGCTTTATACAGAACAGGAACACAGCCAAGCGAGTCGCCCATGCATGATATTAACGCCATACGCCAAGACCCTGATGCTTTCGATGCCGCATTGAGCACGCGCGGCGTCGCGCCTTGCGCGGCTGAATTATTGGGGCTGGATGATGGCCGCCGTGCGGCGATTGCCGAGGCGCAGCAATTACAAACCAAACGCAATGAGGCGTCGAAGAAAATCGGCCAAGCCAAAGGGCAGGGCGATGAGGCCGAAGCGAAACGCCTGATGGATGAGGTCGCGGGGCTAAAAGACGCGCTGCAAAAAGCCGAGGAGGCCGAGCGCGCCGCCAATGCGGCACTGACTGATGCGCTGGCCACCATTCCCAATTTGCCGCTGGCCGATGTGCCGGTCGGGGCAGATGAGGACGGCAATGTTGAACTGCGCCGTCATGGTGAGCCGAAAGCCGGGTCGGCCGAACATTTTGAAATTGGCGAAGCGTTGGGCATGATGGATTTTGAGATTGCGGCGGCGCTGTCCGGTTCGCGCTTTGTCGTCTTGCGCGATGGCTTGGCGCGTCTTGACCGGGCGCTCGGCAATTTCATGATTGACCTGCACATAAATGAATTTGGCTATCGCGAAAACGCGCTGCCGGTTTTGGTGCGCGATGATGCGGTGTTTGGCACGGGCCAATTACCGAAATTTACTGAGGATTTATTCCGCACGGAAAACGGCTATTGGCTGATACCGACTGCCGAGGTGACGCTGACCAATTTGGTGCGCGAGCAAATTACCGATGCCACAAAATTGCCGATGCGCCTGACTGCTTTGACGCCGTGCTTCCGCTCTGAGGCGGGGTCGGCGGGGCGCGATACGCGCGGCATGATACGCCAACATCAATTCACCAAAGTGGAGCTGGTCAGCATCACAGATGCCGAAAGCGGCGCCGATGAATTGGAGCGCAAAACGCAATGCGCGGAAGAAGTGCTGAAACGTCTCGGCTTGCCCTATCGGGTGATGCAGCTATGCACGGGCGATATGGGCTTTGGTGCGCGCAAAACCTATGACCTCGAAGTTTGGCTGCCCGGACAAAATGCCTATCGCGAGATTTCCAGCATTTCTTATTGCGGGGATTTTCAGGGGCGGCGCATGAATGCGCGCTATCGCCATGAAGGCGATAAGCAAACGCATTTTGTGCATACGCTCAATGGCTCGGGTCTGGCGGTTGGCCGCACTTTGGTCGCCGTGTTGGAAAATTATGTGAACGCTGATGGCACGGTTACCGTGCCTGAAGTCTTGCGTCCTTATATGGGTGGCGTGGAGATAATAGGGGAAGCCAATGGGTAAATCTGTCGGACGGATTTTAGTCACCAATGATGATGGCATTGATGCGTCGGGCTTGGTGTCCGCCGTTAAAATTGCTGAAACCCTGTCGGATGATGTGTGGGTGTTTGCCCCCGCCGAAGAAATGAGCGGGGCCAGCCATTCCCTCAGCCTGTCAAAGCCCATGCGGGTGATTGAATTGGGGCCGAAGCGCTTTGCCGTGACCGGCACGCCGACCGATTGTGTGATGGTGGCGACGCGCCATGTGCTGCGCGATAATCCGCCGGATTTGGTTTTATCAGGCGTGAATTTCGGCCAAAACATTGCCGAGGATGTCAGCTATTCGGGCACGGTGGCGGGCGCGAAAGAGGGCACGGTGTTTGGCATTAAATCCATAGCCATGTCGCAAGCCGTGATGTTTAACGGCGAGCCGGGCACTTGGGTGCCGCGCTTTGAGGTCGCTGAAAAACACGCGCCGACGCTGATTGAGAAATTGCTCGATTGCGATTGGCCGCAAGAAACACTCATCAATCTCAATTTTCCGCATATTGATATTAACGATAATCCGAAAACTCGGGTGGTGAGGCAAGGCAAGCGCGATCGCTCTATTTTGGGGTTGGAGGAGCGCATCGACCCACGCGGGCGCAGTTATTTCTGGTATAATTTTGACAGGCTGGTCGATGAAAACGGCGATTTGGTTTACACGCCCGGCAAAGATACTGACATTGAAGCAATCACGCAGGGCCATATTGCTGTCACGCCGCTGCAAATGGATCACACACATGGTGACATGGCGGCAGAACTGGCTACAATTTTTGGATGACGCTTAAAACCAAACAAGAAAAACAAAATAGCGGGTTCACCGCTATGTTTATGTGCGCCGCCTTGTTTTTTCTGGCGGGCTGCGCGCAAATTGAATCGGGCCGTTGGTATGACAGCGACAGCAATAGCTCGCGCCCGACATCAACCAAAACAACCAAGCCGGCGGCAAAAGCATCGCCCGCCAAGTCAACCGGCGAGAGCCGCGTGGCGCAGTTTTGGTTGCGCATGCGGGCAACGCTGGACCGCCGCCCCGAGGCGAAAAAAGCCCGCGCCCAAAAGAACCGAACCTCAACAGGGCGCAAATCAACTGCGGCAAATACCAAAACCGCAAATGGCCTGCTGGTGGTCGGCAAGGGCGACACTTATTACAGTCTGGCGCGGCAATATGATGTGCCGCTGCGCGCCCTGCTGGAAAATAATAATGCCAAGCCGCCCTATATTTTATCGCCGGGCGACCGGGTGCGCTTGCCGACACAGGCATTTTACGAGGTGAAGAAGAAGGACACGCTTTACTCTATATCGCGCGCCCATAAAACCGATGTCGCCACATTGGCCAAGCTGAACGGATTGGGCAAACCCTTCACCATCAGCGTTGGCCAGCGTTTGCAAATACCGGGCTTGCAAGCCGCGCCGGTTGGCGCTTCCAAAGCTGCGCGCGTTGTTGCCAAGACTAAAACCCAACCCAAGACCCAACCCAAGACCATGCCATCGGCTCCCAAAAGGGTCGGGCGGTTTTTGGTGCCGGTCAAAGGCTCGATTATTTCCGGCTATGGGCCGAAGGATGGCGGCCTGCATAATGACGGCATTAATATCGCCGCCCGCGAAGGCGCGCCCATTCGCGCCGCTGAAAACGGCGTGGTGGTCTATACCGGCAATGAATTGCGCGGCTATGGCAATTTGCTGCTCATTCGCCATAGCGGCGGTTGGGTAACGGCTTACGCGCATACATCGAAATTTTTGGTCAAGCCGGGCGCGCGGGTGAAGCAGGGTGAGGTGGTGGCCGAGGTCGGACGCACCGGAAATGTTGACCGCCCGCAGCTGCATTTTGAGTTGCGGAAGGGCACACGCGCGGTTAATCCGCAATCACTTATCTAACTCACTGATTTAGGGCTTAAATGCTTGGCGTTGCGACGCTTCTTGCGTATAGTCCGGTTCACGAATACGGAGATTCTCATGCTAATTACCCCTGCTTATGCGCAATCCGCTTCCGGCGGCAACGCCCTGTTTGAATTGCTTTTTCCGCTGGTGATGGTGTTTGCCATTATCTATTTTTTGATTATTCGCCCGCAGCAAAAGCGTCAGCGCGAGCATCAGTCTATGGTTGATGGCGTGTCGCGCGGTGATACCATTATCACGCAAGGCGGTTTGGTCGGCAAAGTCGCCAAAGTCGGCGATGATGAGCTTGATGTCGATTTCGGTGAAAATGCGCGTATGAAGGTCGTGAAATCCATGATTATTTCGGTGCGCGGAAAGAATAACGACTAATTTAGTCGCCAGAGGCTTTTCATGCTGCATTTCTCAAAGTTTAAAATCACCGGCATTGCCCTGCTGATGCTTGTTGGCGTGTTGTTTGCGCTGCCTAATTTCATGCGCGAAGAAACGCGCCTGTCGCTGCCCGATTTCGTGCCATCCGGCACGCTTAATTTGGGTCTGGATTTGCAGGGCGGGTCGCATTTGCTGCTCTCTGTCGATACGGATTCCGTGCAGCGCGAGCGGCTTGAGGATTTAACCTCGGATATTCGCCTCGCTTTGCGCGGGGAACGCATTGGTTATTCCGGCTTGTCGCGCATTGATAATGGCGTCAGCGTGAACATTCGCGACGCGGCCGATATGGAGAAAGCGGCGACGGTACTGCAAGATTTGGCGCAACCGGTGAGCGGTGGTGTTTTGACAAGTTTTGAGCAGCGCGCTGATTTGGATGTTGAGAATACGCAAGGCCAGACATTTGTTTTACGCGCCACGCCGGATGCGATTGCCGCGCGCAATACGCGCACGGTGCAGCAATCTATTGAGATTATTCGCCGCCGTGTTGATGAGTTGGGCACAACCGAGCCGACCATTCAGCGGCAAGGGGAAAAGCGTATTTTGGTTCAAGTGCCCGGGCTTGATGATCCGGAGCGGTTGAAAGCGCTATTGGGCCAAACCGCGAAGATGAATTTCCACCTCGTTGACCAAACCATTAACGGTTATGACGTTGTGGGCGGCAAACGCCCGCCTGCCGGGTCGCGCCTTGTTTACACCGATACCGAGCCGGAAGTGCCTTATGTCATTCGCCGCCGCGCCATTGTCAGTGGCGAGCGTTTGGTTGATGCGAGCGTCGGCTTTGACCAGCAAACAAATGCGCCCGAGGTTAATTTCCGCTTTGATACGCTGGGCGGTCGCAAGTTTGGCGAGGTGACGCAGGCCAATATCGGGCGGCCTTTCGCCATTGTGCTTGATGATAAAGTGATTTCAGCGCCGATTATTCAATCCGCCATTTTGGGCGGTTCGGGCCGCATCACCGGTAATTTCAGCGTCCAAGAAGCCAATGATTTGGCGATTTTGCTGCGCGCCGGTGCCTTGCCTGCGCCAATGAGTATTTTGGAAGAACGCACGGTCGGCCCGGGCTTGGGCGCAGATAGTGTCGCCGCCGGTCGCATTGCGTTGATTGTCGGCTTTTTCGCCGTTATCGGCTTTATGGTGGTTAGCTATAGCCTGTTCGGCCTGTTCGCCAATGTCGCATTGATTGCCAATTTGCTGCTGATTATGGCGGTGCTGTCGGGCTTGCAAGCCACTCTCACCCTGCCGGGCATCGCCGGTATCGTGTTGACGGTCGGCATGGCGGTTGACGCCAATGTGCTGATTTTTGAGCGCATACGCGAAGAACTTGCTTTGGATAAAGCCCCGATTATCGCCATTGATATGGGCTATAGCCGCGCCTTGAGCACTATTTTTGATGCCAATGTCACGACGTTTTTGGCGGCGATTATTTTGTTCCAGCTTGGCTCCGGCCCGATTAGGGGCTTTGCCATCACGCTGGCCATTGGCATTGTCACCTCGGTTTTCACGGCCTTCGTATTAACCCGCTTGTTTGTGGCGCTATGGCTGCGTCGCCAAGGCAAGCCCGAAGCCTTGCCGCTTTAGTCGGAGAGAAAAGATGAAAACGTTAAAACTGGTTCCGGCAAATACCGCCATTGGCTTTATCCGCCACCGCACCATTGCCATGTCGCTTTCTCTGGTTTTGGTGATTGCCTCCATCGGCGTGTTTCTCGCCAATGGGCTGAATTTCGGCATTGATTTTCGGGGCGGCACATTGATTGAGGCGAGCGCAGAAAGCCCCGTTGATTTGGGTGAATTGCGTGGCCGCTTGGGCGCGCTTAATTTGGGTGAGGTGCAAATTCAGGAATTCGGCAAAAATACCGATGTGCTTATTCGCATTGCCGAGGCTGAGGGCGCAACAGATGCCAGCAATAATTTATCGGCAGTCGAGCGTGTGCGCGGCGAATTGGCCCGCGACTTTGATGTGCGGCGCGTGGAAATTGTCGGCCCGCAAGTCAGTGCCGAGTTGATTCAAACCGGCCTGATGGCGGTTGTGGCGGCGATTGCTTCCATGCTGATTTATATTTGGTTTCGTTTTGAGTGGCAGTTTAGTGTCGGCGCGGTATTGGCGCTGGTGCATGATGTGGCGCTGACCATTGGTATTTTCGCGATGTTGCAGCTTGATTTCAACCTGTCCATTTTGGCAGCGATTTTGACCATTGTCGGTTATTCGATGAATGACACAGTGGTGGTCTATGACCGCGTGCGCGAAAATCTGCGCAAATATAAGAAGATGGATTTGTCTGAATTGCTGAATATCGCCATTAATGAAACGCTGTCGCGCACGGTGATGACCTCGGTCACCACCATGTTGGCCTTGCTGGCGCTTTATCTTCTCGGCGGTGAGGTTATTCGCGGCTTCACCTTTGCGATGATATGGGGCGTCATTGTCGGCACATATTCATCCATCTTCATCGCTTCGCCCTTGCTTATGCTATTGGGCGTGAAGCGCGACTGGTCGGGCACACAAGTAAACTAAGCGCCGGTTGCCCCGGCCTTTTGTCGGGTGCTAAGGTGTCAATAACGATAGATTCGGAATAGGGGAGGCTGTCATGGCTGCAATTCTTTCATCACTTCGCAATACGGTTATTGCGGGTTTCGTTCTGGCCTTCTTGCTGGAGCTTATGTATCTCAATAGTGGCGGCACTTTCGACACAACATTTTGGGCATTTTTGTTCCGCTGGCTGCACGTCTTGAGCGGCATTATGTGGATCGGCCTTTTGTATTATTTCAATTTCGTGCAAATCCCGAATATGCCGAATATTCCTGATGAGCAGAAGCCTGCCATCGGTAAGGTGATTGCACCGGCCGCCCTGTGGTGGTTCCGTTGGGCCGCTATGGCGACTTTGGTCACCGGCCTCATTCTTGGTTACATTAACGGCTATATTCACGACGCCATGTCATTGGGCGCAATGAATGACTTCGCCGTGCCGAAAAATATCGCTATCGGTATTGGCATGTGGCTGGGCATTATCATGTGGTTCAATGTTTGGTTTGTTATCTGGCCAAATCAGAAAAAAGCCCTGGGCATTGTGGATGCCAGTGCTGATGAGAAAGCTGCATCGGCGCGCACCGCCATGTTGTTCTCACGCACCAACACCATGCTGTCCGTGCCCATGCTGTTTGCTATGGTTTCCGCTCAGAATATTTACTAAGCGGCACAAAATTTGGAGGAGGGGCCGCCATTGTGCGGCCCTTTTCTTTAGCGGAGATGGAGATGGACGAAGCCTTATTAAGGCAAGAGCTACGCGGATTGGATGGCGATTTATATCTATGCCATTTATTCGCGCCTGCCGCGCAACGCGCCCGCTTGCTGACGCTTTATCATCTCTATGCCGATATTGCCCGCATTCCGGCCTCAGTATCAGACCCGATGGTCGGCGCCATTCGCTTGCAATGGTGGCGCGACTTACTCGACGCCGTTGCCAATGGCGATGCGCGCGGCACACCGATTGGCGAGGCTTTGCTGGCGCAGCCCATAGCCAAAGATCGGATGTTGCCGCTGATTGATGGCCGCGAAGCAGCCTTGCTCGAGGGCACACGCGGCATTGCGGAATTAGAGGCGGAAGCGGCTCAAATCGGGCCTGCCTTGATGCGCTTGGCCGCTGAGATTTGCGACGCGTCTTGCGATGAGGCGCTATTGGCGACAGCCGGAACGGGGTTTGAGTTAATGCGGCTTGTGCCTGAAAACGGCGAAGCCGTGGCGGCGCGGGCGGCGGCATTTTTGAGCGAAGCCTGCGCGGCATTTAACAAATTACCCCGCGCCGCGCGCAAGTCGCTATTGCCGGTTTTCCTGCCTATCGGGTTGGCGCGCCGCCAAGCGCAGCATTATCCGGCCCGGCGCAGCTTGCTGATGTATCAATTAGTTTTGTTGAAGATGGCATTTATCGGGCGGCTTTGATTTGCGTTTCGCGGTCTTTTTGGGTTAGGCTAGAGGGGTTCTAAAATAATAAAAAGGGAGCGCTTATGTTAGATTTCTATCCTAATGAGCGGTTTGCCGTGTTTATCGACAGTGCCAATTTTCGGCGCTCAAAACAAAGTATCAATATGTATGTCGATGACGTGAAGCTGCTCGAATATTTCCGTAAGAATAATGGTGAGAGTATTTTTCTACGGATTTACCATTACGAGTCCATTCCGAAAGAGGATGGCTCGCAAGAACGCTCTGAATTGGTGCATCGCATTCATCGGCGGCTCGACTTCATGGCCTATAATGGCTTCACCGTTGTCACCAAACCGTCGAAAGATTTTATCGACAGTTCGGGCGAGGCGGTGCTGAAGGGCAATATGGATGGTGAGATGATTGTCGATATGATGGCGATTAGCGAAAACCTCGATCATATTGTGGTGTTTTCCGGCGATGGCGATTTTCGTTATGCGATTGAAAAGCTGCAAGAGCGCGGCAAGCGCGTGACGGTTATCTCGTCAGAGGGGTCGATTGCCAATGAGTTGAAGCGACAGGCCGACACTTATGTCGATTTGGAAAAGCTGCGCCCCTATATTGAAAGCACGCATGAGGCGACGCGCCAAGTTGCCGAGGCTTAATTTAGGCTTGCAGCCAGCTTGAGAAATCAGCTCGTGCGCGCGCGGTAAAAGCGCGTTGGCGCGCCTGCTTTTTGGCTTGCATACGCAATTTGCCGCGCAGGCGCTTGCCATCGTCACCAACCGGCGCGGGCAATGGCTCAAGCTCCGGCATCAGTCCGAAATTAACATTCATCGGCTGAAAGGTTTTGGCATCCGCATTGACGGTGATATGCGCCAGCAAAGCGCCGAAAGCGGAGGTCATGGGTGGATGCGCCACCGCGCTGCCTTGTATTTGGGCGGCGGCAAAACGTCCGGCCATCAAGCCGATGGTGGTGCTTTCCACATATCCTTCAACGCCGGTAATTTGGCCGGCAAAGCGAATATGCGGCGCGTTCTTCAAACGCAATTCGCCATCCAGCAGGCTTGGGCTGTTGAGAAACGTATTGCGATGCAGGCCGCCAAGCCGCGCAAAACGCGCATCCTCAAGCCCGGGAATAAGGCGGAACACATCTGTTTGCGCGCCATATTTCAGCTTGGTTTGAAACCCAACCATATTAAATAAAGTGCCGAGCGCATTATCTTGGCGAAGCTGCACCACCGCATGGGCTTTGACATCAGGATTATGGGCATTGGTCAGGCCGCGCGGCTTCATCGGCCCGTGGCGCAGCGTGTCGCGCCCGCGTGCCGCCATCACCTCAATCGGCAAGCAGCCGTTAAAATAGGGCGTGTTTTCTTCCCAGTCCTTAAAATCGGCCGTGTCGCTTTCAATCAGCGCATCGAGAAACGCATGATATTGCGCCTCATCCATCGGGCAGTTGATGTAGTCCTTGCCCGTGCCACCTTCGCCGGTCAACTCGCCCGACTTGTCATAGCGCGACTGGTGCCAGCAAATATCCATATCAATGCTGTCGCGATAAATAATCGGCGCAATCGCATCAAAGAAAGCCAGCTTGTCGCTGCCGGTCATTTTGCCGATAAGCTCAGACAAGGCAGGCGAGGTGAGCGGGCCGGTGGCGATAATCACATGCTGCCAATCGGCAGGAATATCGGTCACTTCGGCGCGTTCAATCGTAATATTGGGATGCGCTTCAATCTTGCCGGTCACGGCCTCAGAAAAACCCTCGCGGTCAACCGCCAGCGCGCCACCGGCGGGCACTTGATGCGCGTCGGCGCAGCCCATAATCAGGCTCTCGCTATCGCGCAATTCGGCATGCAATAAGCCAACCGCATTGGTTTCGGCATCGTCGGAGCGGAAGGAATTTGAGCAGACCAATTCGGCCAGGCCATCGGTGACATGGGCGTCGGTTTTGCGCACCGGGCGCATTTCATGCAAGACCACTTGAACACCGGCTTGCGCCGCTTGCCACGCCGCCTCTGAACCGGCCAAGCCGCCGCCAATAATGTGAAGCACTTTTTCCATGCGCTTCAATTACACGGTTTGGCGGCCGAGCGAAAGCCCTATGCGTGTGGCGTGATGGGGAGTTGCGTTGTTGGCTTTTGCAGCGTCAAAAGGGTGAACATGTCAAACGGGCCGAAGCTGTCTTCATCCATTAAATACAAGTCGGCCTCAGCGAAGTTGAGTTGCGAGCGGCAGAAATCCGAATGAAAACCGATCTTGCGCGAGGCCGGGGCAATGGCGCGCTCGGCCATAGCCAGCATGCGGTTATCTTCTTCATCGGCGCGGAAATGATTGAATAAAAATATCTGTCCACCCGGGCGCGTGACCCGCGCAATTTCTTGCAAGACTTGCGTAGGATTGGGCACGACCGACATCACGAAAGTTGCCAATACACTGTCAAAAGCGCCATCGGCAAATTGCAAATCGCCCGCATCCATGACATGCAGACCGGCGATATTTGCGAGTTTTTTGCGCTCGGCGCGTTGCGCGGCGCGGGCCAGCATATCCTCTGAAATATCAATGCCGGTAATGGTCAGGTCGGGCCGAAAATAGGGCAGGGATAAGCCGGTGCCAGTGCCGACATCCAGCACATTTTGGCCGTGGGTTTCATCATTCAGGCGATTGACGATTTTCTTGACGTATTTGCGTCCGAAAAGGGCAAAGGTGAAATCATAATGTCCCGCCCAGCGGGCATAGGAACGGCGCACATCATCGGCACGCAAGGGAGTGTGAACAGTCATTTTGTTTCCGTTTGTTTTTATTGTTCGGAAACTTGAATTTATTCAGCCGCAGCCTTTTTCGCAACTGATTTCTTTGGTTTTAAAAGGCGCGCAAGATATTGGCCCGTATAGCTTTTCTTAATCTTTGCGACATCTTCAGGCGTGCCCGTGCCGACAATCTCGCCGCCGCCATCTCCGCCTTCCGGCCCGATATCAATAATCCAATCGGCGGTTTTGATGACTTCCAGATTATGCTCAATCACCGCCACCGTATTGCCGCTATCGACCAGCTCGTGCAGCACTTCCAGCAATTTGGCGACATCGTGGAAATGCAAGCCCGTGGTTGGCTCGTCCAAAATATACAGCGTGCGACCGGTGGCGCGTTTGGATAATTCTTTGGCCAGCTTGACCCGTTGCGCTTCGCCGCCCGAAAGAGTTGTGGCTTGCTGGCCGACTTTGATATAGCCGAGGCCGACCCGTTGCAGCGTCACCATTTTATCGCGCACCATCGGCACGGCCTTGAAGAAATCGGCGGCTTCATCGACCGTCATATCCAGCACATCAGCGATTGATTTATCTTTAAACCGCACTTCCAGCGTCTCGCGATTATAGCGCTTGCCGTTGCAGCTATCACATTCGACATAAACATCGGGCAGAAAATGCATCTCGATTTTAATCACGCCATCGCCCTGACAGGTCTCGCAGCGTCCGCCCTTGACGTTAAACGAGAAACGCCCGGGCTTATAACCGCGCGCCTTGGCTTCCGGCAGACCGGCAAACCATTCGCGTATCGGCGTGAACGCGCCCGTATAAGTGGCGGGATTGGAGCGCGGTGTGCGGCCAATCGGGGATTGGTCAATATCAATCACCTTGTCGAGCAAATGCAGCCCGTCAATCGTGTCATGCTCAGCCGGTGTGGCGCGGGCATTATTGAGTTTGCGCGCCAGCGATTTATACAGCGTGTCAATCAGCAGGGTCGATTTACCGCCGCCCGAGACGCCGGTGACGCAGGTGAATGTGCCCAGCGGAATTTCCGCCGACACATTTTTTAGATTATTGCCGCGCGCGCCCTTAACGGTGATGCATTTGCAGGCATTGGTTTCGCGCCGCTGCTTGGGCACCGGCACTTCAAGCGCGCCAGATAAATATTGTCCGGTCAGGCTCTTTTTGGTGGCAACGATTTTCTTCGGCGTGCCTTCGGCAATCACTTCGCCGCCATGAATACCTGCCCCGGGGCCGATATCGACAACATGGTCAGCCGTCATAATGGCTTCTTCATCATGCTCTACCACGACCACCGTATTGCCGAGGTCGCGCAGCCGCGTCAGCGTGTCCAGCAGGCGCGAATTATCGCGCTGATGCAGGCCAATGCTCGGCTCATCCAAAACATAAAGCACGCCGGTCAAGCCTGAGCCGATTTGCGAGGCGAGGCGAATACGCTGGCTTTCACCGCCTGATAATGTGCCGCTATTGCGCGACAGGGTCAGATATTCCAGCCCGACATCATTGAGGAATTTCAGCCGCTCGCGAATTTCTTTGAGGATACGCACGGCGATTTGCTTCTGCTTGCTGTTGAGTTTTTTCTCCAGCTTATTGAACCAATCTTCCGCCGCCCGAATGGACATTTGCGACACTTCGCCGACATGTAAATCTGCAATTTTGACAGCCAGCGCTTCCGGCTTCAGGCGATAGCCGCCGCAGGCATCGCAATCGGTGACGGATTGAAATTTTTCAATTTCTTCGCGCGCCCAATTGCTGTCGGTTTCCTTATAGCGGCGTTCCAGATTGGGAATAACGCCCTCAAACGGCTTTTTGGTTTTATAGCTACGCAGGCCATCATCATATTCAAAGGTGATGACCTCTTCGCCCGTGCCGTAAAGAATGACCTGCTTGGCCTCTTTCGACAGGTCATTCCACACATCGCTCATTTTAAATTTATAATGGCGCGCAATGGCCTCTAAGGTTTGCGTGTAATAGGGCGAGGAGGTTTTCGACCATGGGGCAATCGCGCCCTTATAAAGCGTCAGCCCGCCATCGGGCACAACCGCAATCGGGTCGATGAAAAACTGTGTGCCCAGACCATCGCAAGACGGACATGCGCCAAACGGATTATTGAACGAGAATAGACGCGGCTCAATCTCCTCAATGGTAAAGCCCGACACCGGACAGGCAAAGCGCGCCGAAAAAATTAGGCGGGCGGGGTCTTCATCATCGGTTTTCTTATCGGCCATTTCCGCCACGGCAATGCCATCGGTCAGGCCAAGCGCGACCTCCATCGAGTCGGCAACGCGATTGCCGAGGTCGGGCTTGATGACAAGGCGGTCAACAACCACGTCAATATCATGCTTCAGCTTTTTATCGAGGGCGGGCACATCGGCAATCTCATAATAAGCGCCATCAACTTTAACGCGCTGAAAGCCGCGCTTTTGAAGCTCGGCAAAGTCGCGGCGATATTCGCCCTTACGCCCGCGCACAATCGGCGCCAACAGATACAGCCGAGTGCCTTCGGGCAACGCCATCACCTTATCGACCATCTCGCTGACGGTCTGGCTTTCAATCGGCAGGCCGGTGGCGGGCGAATAGGGGATGCCGACGCGCGCATAAAGCAGGCGCAAATAGTCATAAATCTCGGTCACCGTGCCGACGGTTGAGCGCGGATTGCGCGAGGTGGTTTTTTGTTCAATCGAAATGGCCGGGGAGAGGCCATCAATCTGGTCAACATCCGGCTTTTGCATCATCTCAAGAAATTGCCGCGCATAGGCTGACAGGCTCTCGACATAACGCCGCTGCCCTTCGGCATAAATCGTGTCAAAAGCCAGCGAGCTTTTGCCTGAACCCGACAGGCCGGTGACCACAATCAGCTTGTCGCGCGGCAAGTCGAGCGAGACATTTTTCAAATTATGCTCGCGCGCGCCGATAATGCGTATCTGTTTGGCCTGAGGGGCTTTGCTCGTCTTACGGGGTGCCATAGTGTTTCCTGTTTGACGCATAACTTAGCCCTCTTTAGCGCTTTGACAAAAGGCCATTTCGTCACCCCTGCCGCTTCGCCGAGTAATCCACAGCATTAAGCGGGCTGAGAGGTCACAGTGATAGGCGTTGCCCGCCGATTCACCTAGTGTGATGCGATAAGAAGGAGAAACATCATGGCTGGAAGTGTGAATAAGGTTATTTTGGTCGGCAATCTGGGGGCAGACCCCGATGTGCGTAGCACGAAGGATGGCCGCCCGGTGGTTAATTTGAGCGTCGCAACAAGCGAAAGCTGGCGCGATAAGAGTTCAGGCGAGCGTCGCGAAAAAACCGAATGGCACCGTGTTGTTATCTTCTCTGAAGGTCTCTGCCGCATTGCCGAGCAATATCTCAAAAAAGGCTCGAAAGTCTATGTCGAAGGCCAGTTGCAAACGCGCAAATGGCAAGACGATAAAGGCGCTGACCGCTATTCAACTGAGGTTGTGCTGCAAAATTATGGCGGCGTGATGACCATGCTGGATACCCGCAATGGTGGCGGTGATTTCCAAGCTGTCGGTAACGATTCGGCTCCAATGGCAGCCCCGAGCGGCGGCGGCGGGGAAATCAACGACGACATCCCTTTTTAGGGCCTTAAACGTTAATAAATACAATGGCTTAAAAGCTGTGGGCAGGCGGTGTTTTAACTGCTTTCCGGCGGCGATTTATGCTATTGTTTTTGATGTAAACAGGGCCGTTTTCAGCCCTGATATGGAAGAGGCATTTTGACCGAAGAACCTGAAAATCAGAACGAAAACGAGGGTCAAATCGACGATCAGCGCGAAGACGAAATTGTCGATGAGATTGTCGCCGAAGACGCGTCTGACGCCCCGGCCGAAGAAGGCACGGAGGGTGAAGCAAGCACGCCGGAATCCGGTGATGGCTCAGGTGAAGGCTCTGGTAATGGTTCCGGTTCGGGTGACGGGCCACCGCCCATAGATGATGGCGATATTGAGCCGATAAGCATTGAGGAGGAGATGAAAACCTCCTATCTCGATTATGCAATGAGCGTGATTGTCTCGCGCGCGCTGCCAGATGTGCGCGACGGCTTGAAGCCGGTTCACCGCCGCATTTTGTTCTCCATGAATGAGAACGGCTATGATTATAACAAGCCCTACCGCAAATCAGCCCGCGTGGTGGGTGATGTTATCGGTAAATATCACCCGCATGGCGACCAGTCGATTTACGACGCCTTGGTGCGTATGGAGCAAGAGTTTTCCATGCGTCTGCCCTTGCTGGACGGTCAGGGTAATTTCGGTTCGGTTGATGGCGACCCGCCCGCTGCCATGCGTTATACGGAAGTCCGTATGGCCAAACCGGCGCAGGCTTTGCTGGAAGACATTGATCGCGACACGGTCGATTTTCAAGACAATTACGATAATTCAGAACGCGAGCCAATGGTCTTACCGGCGCGCTTCCCGAATTTGCTGGTCAATGGCGCGAATGGTATCGCCGTTGGTATGGCGACCAATGTGCCGCCGCATAATCTGGGTGAACTGATTGACGCGACGCAGGCCATTATCAGCCAAGAAGAAGTGACCGACGAAGAATTGCTGCAAATTGTGCCCGGGCCGGATTTCCCGACCGGCGCGCTTATTTTGGGACGCAATGGGTCAACCTCTGCCGTGATGACCGGGCGCGGCTCGGTTGTCATGCGTGGCCGTGCGGCGGTTGAAGAAATTCGCAAAGACCGCGAGGCCATCATCATTACGGAAATTCCGTATCAGGTGAATAAGGCCTCAATGATTGAGAAAATCGCCGATTTGGTGCGCGATAAAACCATTGAGGGCATTGCTGACCTGCGCGATGAAAGCGACCGCGACGGGATGCGCGTGGTTATTGAATTGAAGCGCGATGCGGTTTCCGATGTTGTGCTGAACCAGCTTTACCGCTACTCGCAACTGCAAACCAGTTTTGGTGCCAATATGCTGGCGCTGAATAATGGCCGCCCGCAATTAATGAATTTGCGGCAAATGCTGGAGGCCTTTATCGCCTTCCGCGAGGAAGTCGTCACCCGCCGCTCGAAATTTGAACTGAATAAAGCCCGCGACCGCGCCCATGTGTTGGTCGGTCTGGCCATTGCCGTCACCAATATTGACGAAGTGATTGCGCTTATTCGCAAAGCACCATCGCCGCAAGAGGCGCGGAGCCAATTAATGGGACGGGCCTGGCCGGCCCAAGATGTCGCCGAACTGGTCGCGCTGATTGATGACCCGCTGCACCGCGTGGCCGATGATGGCACCTATCGGCTGAGTGAGGCGCAAGCCCGCGCCATTTTGGAGCTTCGTCTGCAACGCCTCACGGCAATGGGCCGCGATGAGATTGGCGATGAGCTGAAAGTGTTGGGCGAGCAGATTGCCGATTTGTTGGATATTCTGCGCAGCCGTGCCCGCGTCATGGCGATTATTCAAGAAGAATTGGCCGCCGTGAAAGACGAATTTGCGACGCCGCGCCGTTCTGAATATGTCGAAGATGATGGCGAGGTCGATGATGAGTCGCTGATACCGCAGGAAGACATGGTGGTGACCGTCAGCCATGCCGGTTACATTAAACGTGTGCCGCTCTCAACTTATCGCGCGCAACGGCGTGGCGGTAAGGGGCGCGCCGGTATGTCCACCAAGGATGAGGATTTCGTCAGCCGGATTTTTGTCGCCAATACACACCAGCCCGTGCTGTTTTTCTCGACCACCGGCATTGTTTACAAAATGAAGGTTTGGAAGCTGCCTGCCGGTAGTCCGCAATCCAAGGGTAAGGCCTTGGTCAATTTGCTGCCGCTTGATGAGGGCGAGACCATTGCCGATATTATGGCGCTGCCCTCAGATGAAGAAAGCTGGGCTGATTTGAATGTCATGTTCGCCACCAGCTTCGGCAATGTGCGCCGCAATGATCTGTCGGATTTCGTGCAGATTAACCGCAATGGTAAAATCGCCATGAAGCCGGGCGAGGGCGAGCGTATTATCGGCGTTGAAACCTGTAATGAAGATGATGATGTGCTGCTGACAAGTTCCAGCGGGCGCGCCATTCGCTTTCCGGTCGATAAGGTGCGGGTATTCCGCAGCCGCAATTCTACCGGTGTGCGGGGCATTCGGCTCGATGAGGGCGCGAGCGTGATTTCGCTGGCCATTTTGCGCCATAGCGACGCGACACCGGCCGAGCGCACCACCTATCTGAAACAGGCCGCCGCCATTCGTCGTGCTGCGGCAGGCGATGATAATGAGATTGAAGATGTCAGCGTTGATGAGGATGTTGAGGCCACGGAAGAAGTGGCGCTGTCCTCTGAGCGTTATGCCGAAATGGGCGGAAAAGAGCAGTTTATTCTGGCCGTGAGCGAGAATGGCTATGGCAAACGCTCATCAGCCTATGAATATCGCGTCTCCGGTCGCGGCGGTAAGGGCATTATCGCCATGACCCTGTCTGAGCGTAATGGCGACCTTATTGCGGCGTTTCCGGTCGATGAGAGCGACCAGATTATGCTGGTGACCAATAATGGCACGCTTATTCGCTGTCCGGTTGATGATATTCGCATTGCCGGACGTAATACGCAGGGCGTGACGATTTTCAAAACCGATGATGATGCGAAGGTTGTCTCGGTCGCCCATTTGGGGGAAGCTTCAGCTGAAGATGAAGACGATGCTGAAGCTGAAGTTGAGGGCGCGGAAGATATCGTTGAAGATGCCGCTACGCCGGATGAAGAGGGCGCAGCGCAAGACAGCGATGATGCGAGTGATGATGCAAGCGATGAAAGCGGCGAGGAGAGTTGATAAATGCGTGTAGGGCTTTATCCGGGCAGTTTTGACCCGATTACCAACGGGCATGTCGATATTATCAAGCGGTGCTTCGGCTTGGTTGATAAGCTGATTGTCGGTATTGGCATTAGCGCGACCAAAACGCCGGTTTTTTCATTCGAACAACGCCAGCGCATGATTGAGGCCGAAACCGGCGATGTCGCCAAAGCGCAGGGCGTCGCGCTTGAGGTTATCGCTTTTGATGAGCTTCTGGTTGATGTGGCGCGCCAGAACGGCGCCAATATTATTTTGCGCGGGCTACGCACGGCGGCGGATTATGAATATGAGGCGCAAATGACCGCCATGAACCGCTCTATGGCGCCGGAAATCGAGACCGTATTCCTGCCCGCAACGCCGGATGTCAGCTTTGTGTCATCAACTTTGGTGCGACAAATTCTGGCGATGGGCGGCGATATCAGCCCCTTTGTGCCGCGTTCAGTATTAGAAGAAATCAAGTAAATTCAACAAGTTAACAGGAGATATTCATGCGTTACGTAATCGCAATGGTCATGCTGATAGGTGTGCTTGCTATTCCGTTTTCAACGGTGAATGAAGCGCAAGCCGCCAATCAAAAGGAGTCAGTTATGTTGATGGAATTGAAAACCGGAACAGTGAAAATTAAATTGCGCGAGGACCTCGCGCCGAACCATGTTGAGCGGATTAAAACGCTGATTGGCGAGCAGTTTTATGACGGCATCGTCTTTCACCGCGTAATTGACGGCTTCATGGCGCAGACGGGTGACCCGACCGGCACCGGCATGGGTGGCTCTGACTATCCGGATTTGCGCGCTGAATTTTCCAGTGAAGCGTTTAAACGCGGCACTTTGGGCATGGCGCGGTCGCAACACCCCGATAGCGCGAACAGCCAATTCTTTATCTGCTTTGACGATTCCACCTGGCTGAACGGCCAATATACGGTGTTCGGTGAAGTGATTGAGGGCATGGAGCATATTGACGCCATCGCCAAGGGCGAGCCGCCGGCAGACCCTGACAAAATCATTTCTCTGCGCTTGGCGGACTAAGGGCCCATGCAGGTCGATGATTTCGATTTTGACCTGCCGGATAGTCTGATTGCGTTAAGACCTGCTCAGCCGCGCGACACTGCGCGGCTGTTGCATATTTCGGCCGGAAAACCGCGCACTGACCGCAGTATCAGCGACTTGCCTGACATGTTGCGGGCGGGCGATGCGCTGGTCGTCAATGTGACCAAAGTCATTCCGGCGCGGCTGACCGGTACGCGGTTACGCGCAGGCGGCGCAGGCGCGAGCATTGAGGTGACGCTGACCGAAAGGCTGGGGCCGGTTGAGTGGCGGTGCTTTTTAAAGCCTGCCAAGCGCGTCAAAGATGGCGAGATTATCAGCTTTAACGGCGTTGAGGCGCATGTGTCTGAGCGCGAAGAAGGCGCGGCGCGCTTGGTGTTTGACCTTGCGCCCGATGCGATGGAAACCACATTGGCGACGCTGGGCACCATGCCGCTGCCGCCTTATATCGCCGGAAAGCGCGCTCCTGACGCGCAAGATAATGAGGATTATCAAACCCTTTTCGCCCGTGAAGAAGGTGCGGTTGCTGCGCCAACGGCGGGGCTACATTTCACGCCCGGTTTGGTTGAAAAGCTAAAAGCGCAAGGCGTCAGTTTTCATGAGGTTACGTTGCATGTCGGGCCGGGCACATTTTTGCCGGTTAAGGTCGATAATATTCACGACCATAAAATGCACGGTGAATGGGGGCAGGTGAGCGCCGATACCGCCACTGCGCTGAATAAAGTGCGCGCCGATGGCGGGCGCATTATTTGTGTCGGCACCACCTCGCTGCGTTTGCTTGAAAGTGCCAGCGATGACAGCGGCACGGTGCAGCCCTTTGAGGCGGTGACGGATATTTTCATTTCCCCGGGCTATCGGTTTCGCGCCGCCGATATGTTGCTGACCAATTTTCATCTGCCGCGCTCCACCCTATTCATGCTGGTTTCGGCTTTGGCCGGACTGGAAGAGATGCAAGCCGCCTATGCCCATGCTATTGCTGACGGCTATCGCTTTTATTCTTATGGCGATGCGTGTTTGCTGGAGCGGAAAGAGCCATGAAATTTACGCTGATGAAGTCTGATGGCGGAGCGCGACGCGGCGAGATTGAGACGCCGCGCGGCACCATTCGCACGCCTGCCTTCATGCCGGTCGGCACGGCGGCCACGGTGAAGGCCATGTATCCCGACCAAGTGCGCGCCCTTGGCGCTGATATTGTGCTGGGCAATACCTATCACCTAATGCTGCGCCCGGGGGCTGAGGAAGTCGCGGCTTTGGGCGGCCTGCAAGATTTCATGCAATGGGATGGGCCGATTTTGACCGATAGCGGTGGCTTTCAGGTCATGTCGCTGTCGAAGCTCGCCAAAATGAGCGAGGAGGGGGTGCGCTTTCAAAGCCATCTCGATGGCAGTGAGCATATGCTGACGCCCGAGCGCAGCATTGAAATTCAAACCCTATTGGGCGCGAATATCCGCATGGTACTGGATGAGTGCACCCCATTTCCGGCGACGCATGAGCAAGCCGAGACCTCGATGCAGCTTTCCATGCGCTGGGCCGAGCGCAGTAAAAATGCTTTTGCCGATTATGATGCCGGCGCGGGCGATGCGGTGTTCGGCATTGTTCAGGGCGGCGTTTACGAAGATTTGCGCTATCAAAGCGCGGCCATGCTGCAAGATATCGGCTTTGACGGTTACGCCGTTGGTGGCTTGGCCGTCGGCGAGGGGCATGACGCTATGCTGGAGGTGCTAGATGTGACCACACCGGCCCTTCCGCAAGACAAGCCGCGCTATTTAATGGGCGTCGGCACGCCGGAGGATTTGGTGGAAGCGGTGGCGCGCGGTGTCGATATGTTTGATTGCGTCATGCCGACCCGCGCCGGTCGCCACGGCACGGCCTATACATGGCGCGGCAAGGTGAATATCCGCAATGCGCGCCACGCGCATGACCCGCGCCCGCTCGATGAAGGCATGGCCTGCGAAGCCTCAAGCCGTTATAGCCGGGCTTATTTGCATCACCTCAATCGCTGCGGCGAATATCTTGGCGCCATGCTGCTCAGTTGGCACAATTTGGCATTTTATCAGGAATTGATGGCGGCCATGCGGGCCGCCATTGAGGTCGGTAAATTTGAAGATTTCCGTACCGATTTTTACGAAATACAAAAAGCCGGTGACTTGCCGCCGCTTTAAGAGCGCGGCGCGATTTTCTTCAAAATGCCGGTAAAGGTTGCGAGCGTGTCGTCACCGATAAAAATTTGGCCACGAATAAACACCAATGAGCGCGTGTTGCGCGTCACTTCGCCTTTTGCGTAAACACAATCGCCGAGCGGTGCCGCGCCTTTCAAAAACTCTGTTTGACAGGACACGGTGACCGAATGCTCGGTTTCCAATGCATCATGGGCAATGACGAAAAGCGCGTAATCGGCGAAGCTCATCAACATGCCACCGTGCAAAAACCCGCCGCCATTGAGGTGGCGCTTCTCGCAGACAAAAGCAGATAAATGCTGACCGCCATCCGGATCTATTTTCATAAAGAACGGTCCGGCATGGTCTTCAAAGGGTTCTTCGCCGCCCCATTTGGTCCAACCATCTAATTGTGGTGGTGTGTCAGTCATGAATATCTCCCAAGATGACGCGCACCATAAGCGGCTTCCTGCGGCACGCGCAAGCGTTTTACGGCTATTTTTCGAGGAAGCCGACCATGCGGTTCAGTTCTTGAAAGCCGACCCTTGCGCCATCAGGCTCACCCTCAAGCAAGTGCTGATAAGCGGCATTCAGCGCAGCGGCTGATGCCGCCATCGCAGCGACCGGATAAATGATGAAGCTGAAGCCCATCTCAACCAGTTTTTCACGCGAAAGAAGGGGGCTGCGCCCGCCTTCGACCATATTGGCAAGCAAGGGCATATCGCCCAAAGCGGCTCCGATTTGGCGAAATTCGTCTTCGCTTTCCGGCGACTCGATAAACAAAATATCGGCTCCGGCTGCAGCGAACAGGTGACCGCGCTCAATCGCTTCGTCAAGGCCGTTTTGCTCGCGCGCATCGGTGCGCGCCACAATCAGGAAGTCATCATCTTGGCGTGCCGCAACGGCCTCGGTGATTTTTGCGACCGCTTCATCGCGAGATACCACTTCACGACCCGGAATATGGCCGCAAATCTTCGGTACTTGCTGGTCTTCGATTTGAATACCCGCTGCACCGGCTTTCTCATAAGCATGAACCGTTGCTTCTATGTCATCAAAGCCGGTATCAGCGTCGGCTATGAGCGGGGTGCTGATGGCTTCGCAAAGGGATTGAATGCGCGCTTCCATATCGGGCAATGTCAGAAAACCGTTATCGGGTTTTGCGAGTTGGCTGGCCGATACGCCATAGCCCGACAGATAAAGCGCCTCAAAACCGGCGCTGTCGGCCAAGCGCGCGGACAGCCCGTCATAAACGCCGGGAGCGATAATTGTCTTACTGTTGAGAATTTTTCGCAACGCAGAGCGATTGGCAGACATAACAACCTCCGGCACTGATTATCCATTTTTTGCCGCGCGAGGCCAGTGTTAACAGGCTCATGCCGTCTTAACAGATGTCGGGAATGTTAGCTTTCGGTTTTTGGTCTCAAAGAAAACGCGTCGACAAGGGCAGGGTTCTGCGCTTCGTGAAACTGCTTTTTTGCATGCCATAGTTTCAGATTGCGATAAAACGGAGCAGTTGGATAGAGGTGATGCACCAAATGGTAGTTCTGATAGATAAACAATGGTGTCAACAACCACTCCCAGCCAATGCGGTTTGACGTGCTTTGATATTTCTCATCAGGAGATTTAGCTTGATGCGGATAATGTGGCAGAAAGTCAAAAGCCAAGGTGATAATGGTCTTGATAATGCGGGTCGGGAGGAAGTGCAGCAATAGATAATAGGTCAACCATTCGCCATAAACGGCCGCGGCTATAATGCCTGCACCCAAAACATTGCCGAGATAAAATTCCCTGCGTTCTTTTTTCGGCCGCTTCAAAAATACATTCGGGTTCAAATAGAAACGGAAATAGGCGAAATCCATCGTCGCCCATTTGACAGGCAGCAGCCATGCGGGGCCTGTGCCGGCATAGTTGTCAGGGTCTTTTTCGGGATTATTGGTGAATTTGTGGTGCTGCATGTGAACGAAGCGAAAGACTCCGAACGCCGGCATTGGCTCAAGTAACAAGGTGCTGACACGCCCGATCCAATCATTCAAGCGTCGATTGGTGCTCACCGCGCTGTGCGTCGCATCATGCGCTACGGTAAAAGCCATGTAACCGGCTATACAGTTCAGCGTAACAGCCGCAAAAAGCGGCAATGCGTCGTTAATGTAGGCGTAACAAGAAGCAGCAAACAGAGAAAAAGCGGCGACGCATAAAAATATGGTCGGCCAAGCGACGGCAGGACGCTCCATAAGCATTTTGAAATGCTCCAAATCATCGGTTTGTGTTGTGTCCACGGCTTGCGAGCTCATACGTCACTCCATAAAAAAGAGCTGTCAAATTGCAAGATTACACCGATCGGTGAAATAGCCGGCAGTGACAATGGGGGGACATATGTTGACAAAATGCGGTCTCAGGGAGTAGGTCTGGGTCAACTTTCGCCATCGCCGCGCGGTATACTTGATTTGGATTTTCTTGGTTATGCAAAAACGAAAACACTCTTCTTCCAGCTATGCCCGCATTTTGTTTCGCCATTTGCGGTTGAGTGAGGAAAACAGCACAGCCTTTTTTGCAGGAACAAATGTTACGTATGAAGAATTGATGACGTTGGACGGAACCTTGTCACGTCAAGCGTCGAGAAGAATTTATCGAAATGCATTGGCCATTTCAGAGCGCGACGATTTAGGCTTATCGGTGGGCGCGCAACTGCGTTTGTCCACTCACGGTCCGCTAGGCGTCGCGACATCAAGTGGGCCGGACCTCAGAACAGGCATGTATTTACTGGCGCGGTTTGGTCAAACGCGCACCGACTTTTTTGACTACTCGATAAGCGAAGAAGCGGATGGTATTAAACTTTCATTCACCGAAACCTTCGACTTGGCCGATTTACGCGCCTTCATTACCGAGAGCACATTGAGCGGTGTATTTTCGGCCATTACTTTCTTTATCGATATTGAGCGGTTTGACGGTAAGGTGAACTTTGCCTATGCCAGGCCGCTCTATTGGAAGAAATACCGCAAGCACTTTGGCAATAATCTGGAATTTGACCATAAGGTGACTGAAGTAATTATCCCCGACGCGGTTTTATCACTTCCGTCGCCGACGGCCGACCCGGTGATGCATCGGGAGGCCATCGCCATGTGCGAGCGGCATTTGCAAGACATGCAAGCCGACCTGTCGGAAGCGGCGGTGCTATCGACAACAGAAACGGTCACTAAACTGATTTCCGACAATCCCGGCAAGATTTGGACGCTGGCCGAGGTGGCAGCAAAAATGCATATGAGTGGCCGTACTCTTATTCGCAGGCTGGCAGACGAAGAGACGAAATTTCAGACGCTGCGCGACGGCCTGGCCAAAGAACAAGCCGCGAAGTACTTGAGCGACGGCAATTTATCAGTGGAAAGCGTCGGCTATTTAATGGGTTTTAGCGATGCTTCAAGTTTCCGCCGCAGTTTCAAACGCTGGTTTGGCAAAACACCGTCGGAATATATGAGAAGAGCGCGCAGCACTTAACCCATGCGGGCTTTATGGGGTTAGGTTCTTTGCGTCGAAAATAACCGCATCTTCGGCGGCCATTTTGCTGTCCAGCGTATCGAGATAGGCGGTCTTTATTGCATCGCAATCGCTAAATGTTTGGACATTAAGCCAGCCTGCCGCTTCCATCATTAGGCCGACCGTGCGCTCGCCAATCGAACTCAGAATATGTTTTGAGTTACCGCTTTTTGAAAGCAAAGCAATCTCATCGGGCCCTGACCA
>Ga0233396_1000260_pt1 | contig 26729 bp, 27 predicted proteins | sample 32DmetaG_FD_183169 | JGI IMG/M metagenome (GOLD analysis project Ga0233396, IMG submission 183169) | Seawater microbial communities from Monterey Bay, California, United States - 32D | ecosystem: Environmental > Aquatic > Marine > Coastal | place: USA: California | collected 2016-10-19 | reverse complement strand
TTCTATTATTATTTTTTTTAGAGTTCTGAAATCATATTTTACAGGTTTTGATTTTTTATTATGTTTAAATTTTATTTTATTTTCAGATTTGATAATACTTGCAAAACCATTTTTAACAAGTCCATTTTTGAAGAATAATGTTGCTTCTGATTTTTGAGCAAAAATATTGGTTAGGCTAAGAACTAATACTATGAATATTTTTAGTTTGTTTTTTTTCATAATTTTTTTGAGTTAAACTTGAATAATTCCCAAATTAAACTTCCTCTGTATAGGTGCGTGGTTTGCTGCTTCAATACCCATTGAAACCCAAGTTCTAGTGTCTAATGGATTTATGACGGAATCCGTCCAAATTCTAGCAGCAGCATAATAAGGAGATATTTGATTGTCATAGCGAGATTTAATATTTTCAAATAATTCATTTTCTTTTTCAGAAGTAATTTTTTCACCTTTCTTTTTTAGAGAGGCTTTCTCAATTTGTAATAATACCTTGGCAGCAGAATTCCCACTCATAACAGCTAATTCTGCACTTGGCCAGGCTGCAATTAATCTTGGATCATAAGCTTTACCACACATCGCATAGTTTCCGGCACCGTAAGAATTTCCAATAATAATGGTAAATTTTGGAACTACAGAATTGCTAACCGCATTCACCATCTTAGCACCATCTTTTATAATCCCACCATGTTCAGATTTAGAACCTACCATAAAACCGGTAACATCTTGAAGAAACAATAAAGGAATTTTTTTCTGATTACAGTTGGCAATAAATCGGGTAGCTTTATCTGCAGAATCTGAGTAAATAACACCTCCAAATTGCATTTCTCCCTTTTTTGTTTTTACTACTTTTCTTTGATTGGCAACAATGCCAACCGCCCACCCATCTATTCTAGCGTAAGCGGTTATAATTGTTTTTCCAAACCCTTCTTTATATTCTTCAAATTCCGAATTATCAACAATACGTTTAATAATTTCTTTCATATCGTATTGCTCCGTTCTAAGTTTTGGAAGGATTCCAAGAATTTCCTCTTCTTTTTCTGCAGGATTAACTGGTTCAATTCTGTTAAATCCAGCAGTATCATAACCACCAATTTTACCGAGAATATTTTTAATGGTGTCTAGAGCATCTTTATCATCTTTTGCCTTATAATCAGTAACTCCAGAGATTTCACAATGTGTTGTGGCACCACCTAGTGTTTCATTATCAATACTTTCTCCAATCGCCGCTTTAACTAAATAACTTCCTGCTAAAAAAATACTACCAGTTTTATCTACAATTAAAGCCTCATCACTCATAATTGGTAAATAGGCACCACCTGCAACACAACTTCCCATAACAGCAGAAATTTGAGTAATTCCTAGACTACTCATAATGGCATTATTTCTAAAAATTCGTCCAAAGTGTTCTTTGTCTGGAAATATTTCGTCCTGTAGCGGCAAGTATACCCCTGCACTATCTACCAAATAGATTATCGGTAGTTTATTTTCTATGGCAATTTCTTGAGCGCGTAAGTTTTTCTTGGCAGTAATGGGGAACCAGGCACCAGCTTTAACAGTAGCATCATTGGCCACTACAATACATTGTTTTTTTTGAATATAGCCAATTTTTACAACCACACCTCCACAAGGACATCCTCCATGATCTTTATACATGTTGTCACCAGCAAAAGCACCAATTTCAATACTTTTAGTATTTGAATCTAACAAATAATCAATACGTTCTCTAGCGGTCATTTTTCCCTTTTCGTGGTGTTTATTAATTCTTTCTTGACCACCACCCAGCTTCACTTTTACCAATCTTTTTTTGAGTTCACTTATTAAAAGCTTATTATGATCTTCATTTTTGTTGAAGTTGATATCCATGAAAATAGTATTTGTAGCGAATTTACAAAAGTTTGTCTTTTTTTTATAATGATGTTTCGTAAAGTTTAATTAATTACAAAAGAATTATATTCCTTGGGATATAAAATATTTTTTTATAATTTTATATTGCAAAATATATTTTACCCCCTTTGCTTTTTTGATTTAAAAATAAAATCATGGGAGATATATCCAAAGACATAAATTCAAGATTTGAGAATAATAAAATTAAGGCGTTAATCAATATTAAATACACTGCCAATTGGATTAATAGTCATGAAAATGAATTTTTCAGACCTTACGGTATATCTCCACAACAATATAATATATTAAGAATACTGCGCGGTGCTGAAGAACCCATTAAAGTTCAAGTTATTAAGGAAAGAATGATAGATAGAGCTCCAAATGCTACTCGTTTAATGGATAAGTTATGTGAAAAGAAACTGATCGAAAGAATTCGATGTAAGAATGATAGAAGAGTAGTTTTTATTAGTATTAATGAAGCAGGTCTTTCTTTATTAAATACAATAGATAAGAATTCAAAAATGGAGTTTTTAAATAATCTTACAGAAAAAGAAGCATCAGTTTTAAGTAAATTATTAGATAAGTTGAGGTAAAATCATTGATTCATTTCTATCGTAGTTTTATTCCTTTTAAATTTATATATCAAAAAAAGTGATTATATTGCAAAAGTATTATGCATGCATAGTATTTAATTAAATTATATGAAATATCCACACATTTTTGAGCCTTTAGATTTAGGTTTTACAACCTTAAAAAATAGAATATTAATGGGCTCAATGCATACGGGCCTGGAAGAAGAAAAAAATGGACTTGAAAGAATATCAGCCTATTATGCCGAGAGAGCTAAAGGTGGTGTGGGTTTAATTATAACCGGAGGGATTTCTCCTAATATACAAGGATGGACAGGCCCTTTTTCAGCAAGGATGTCCTCAAAAAAACATGCAATTCAGCATCAAAAAATTACTAAAGCTGTACACGATGAAGGTGGTAAAATTTGTATGCAGATATTACATGCAGGAAGATATGGATATCATCCTTTTAATGTTGCACCATCTAAAATTAAATCACCAATAACCCCTTTTAAACCCTTCAAGTTAACTAAATCTGGTGTAAATAGAACCATAAGAGATTTTGTAAATTGTGCTAAATATTCAAAAATTGCAGGATATGATGGAGTTGAAATAATGGGTTCAGAAGGATATCTAATCAATCAATTTATTGCTGCACATACTAATAAAAGAAATGATGAATGGGGAGGTTCATATGCTAATCGAATGAGATTACCAATTGCATTGGTAAAATCTGTTAGAGAAGCAGTTGGTGAAGATTTTATTATTATTTACAGATTATCAATGTTGGATCTCATAGAAAAAGGGAGTACATGGGAAGAGGTTGTCCAATTAGCAAAAGAAATTGAAAAAGCAGGAGCTACCATCATTAATACCGGAATAGGTTGGCATGAGGCTAGAATCCCCACTATTGCTACTTCTGTGCCAAGAGCAGCATTTACATGGGTTACTAAAAAAATGAAAGAGGAGGTATCTATACCATTAGTTACTTCTAACAGAATAAATATGCCAGAGACAGCTGAGGAGGTTTTAGCTAGAGGAGATGCTGATATGATTTCAATGGCAAGACCTTTTTTAGCAGATCCAGATTGGGTAAATAAGGCTGCCTTAGAAAAAGAAGATGAAATTAATACTTGTATTGCCTGTAATCAAGCCTGTCTAGATCATGTTTTTAAACAAAAAGTAGCAAGTTGTTTGGTTAATCCAAGAGCTTGTCATGAAACTGAATTTAATTATGACATGGCATTAGTATCAAAAAAAATAGCAGTAATTGGTGCAGGTCCTGCAGGACTTTCAGTAGCTACTATTGCCGCTCAAAGAGGTCATCATGTAACTCTATTTGATTCAGAATCAGAAGTTGGTGGACAATTTAACATGGCAAAACAAATCCCTGGAAAAGAAGAATTTTACGAAACCATTCGATACTATAAAAAACAATTGAAATTACATAATGTTAAGCTAATACTTAATAAAAGAGTGGTTAAAAGTGATTTAGAACATTCAGATTTTGAAGAAATAATTATTGCTACAGGAATCTCGCCTAGAACACCAAATATTGAAGGTATAGATCACAGTAAAGTTGTCAGTTATCTAGATGTTTTGAAACATAAAAAACAAGTTGGTAAAAGAGTTGCTGTAATTGGAGCTGGTGGTATTGGTTTTGATGTATCTGAATTTCTTCTTCATCAAGGAGACTCGAGTACATTAGATATAGATTCTTGGTTGGCAGAATGGGGAATTGATAAAAATATTGAGGCCAGAGGAGGTATAGCTGGAGTGCAGCCTTCATTTCCGCCTGCAAAACGAGAGATATTTATGTTTAAAAGAAGTAAAGGGAAATTTGGAGGTAAATTAGGAAAAACAACAGGTTGGATTCATCGAGCTAATTTAAAAAAGCAAAATGTACAATTTATTAATGAAGTTCAGTATACCAAAATAGATGACCAAGGCCTTCATTATACAAAAGGAGAACAATCAAAAATTTTAGAAGTAGACCATGTTATTATTTGTGCTGGACAAACTCCACTAAAAGAATTATATACCGCCCTAGAATCATCTGGGAAAAATATTCATATCATAGGTGGTGCAGATATAGCTGATGAATTAGATGCAAAAAGAGCTATAGATCAAGGATGCAGATTAGCCGCTTCCCTATAAATCTTGATTTTTTTAAATGATTTATGATCTAAAATATCTAACAGAATAAATTACTATTTCTTGAATAGTATAACTTCAAAAAAATGTCGACATTTGTTTTTATAACCAAATACTAAAGTTTTGTAATTTTAGTAACTTAAATTAACACCAATGGATAAAAATGGAGTTTTAGCTTGGGCCACAATCATTATGATTGTTGTAGGTCTAGCATTAATAGCCCTAGGAGCATTTAGATATGACGATGTAGCAGGATGGGGTTTTGCATCAGTAGGAATTGGTTTTTTTGCTATTGCATGGGTTTTCAATGCATTAAAAGGAAGAGTTTAGTTTATATAATTTTTAAATTACCATTACATGTCTGATGACAAAAAAGTTATTTTCTCCATGTCTGGAGTTAATAAAACCTACCAAAGTACAAACAAACAGGTTTTAAAAAATATTTATTTAAGTTTCTTTTATGGAGCTAAAATTGGAATACTAGGATTAAATGGTTCTGGAAAGTCTACGCTTTTAAAAATTATAGCTGGAGTTGAAAAAAATTTTCAAGGTGATGTCACTTTTTCCCCAGGTTATCAAGTAGGGTATCTAGAACAAGAACCGAAATTAGATCCAGAGAAAACAGTTATGGAGGTAGTTAAAGAGGGTGTTGCAGAGACAGTAGCTATTTTAGATGAATACAATAAAATAAACGAATTATTTGGTTTAGAGGAAGTGTATTCTGATGCAGACAGAATGGATAAATTAATGGCTCAACAAGCAGATTTACAAGATAAAATAGATGCCTCTAATGCTTGGGAATTAGATACCAAATTAGAGATAGCTATGGATGCTCTTAGAACCCCAGATTCTGATAAAAAAATCGGTATACTTTCTGGTGGTGAAAAAAGGAGAGTTGCCTTGTGCAGATTACTTTTACAAGAACCTGAAATTTTATTACTTGATGAACCAACAAATCATTTAGATGCAGAATCTGTTCATTGGCTAGAACATCATTTAGCTCAATACAAAGGAACTGTAATAGCTGTAACTCACGATAGATATTTCTTAGACAATGTTGCAGGTTGGATACTAGAACTAGACAGAGGAGAGGGAATTCCATGGAAAGGAAATTATTCATCATGGCTAGATCAGAAATCTAAAAGATTAGCTCAAGAAAGTAAAACAGCATCAAAGCGTCAAAAAACTTTAGAACGTGAGTTGGATTGGGTGAGGCAAGGGGCTAAAGGAAGACAAACTAAGCAAAAAGCTCGTTTAAAAAGTTATGAGCGTTTGATGAGTCAAGATCAAAAACAACAAGAAGAAAAATTAGAAATATTTATTCCAAATGGTCCTCGTTTAGGAACTAATGTTATTGAAGCCTCAGGTGTTTCAAAAGCATACGGAGATAAGTTACTTTATGAAAATTTAGAATTTAATTTACCTCAGGCTGGAATAGTTGGAATTATTGGTCCTAATGGTGCCGGTAAAACCACTATTTTTAAGATGATTATGGGTGAAGAAAATGCAGATAAAGGGAACTTTAATGTTGGGGAAACTGCAAAAATTGCATACGTAGATCAAACACATTCCAATATAGATGCAGGGAAATCTATCTGGGAAAATTTTTCCGATGGACAAGATTTAATAATGATGGGTGGAAAACAAGTAAATTCGAGAGCCTACCTTAGTCGTTTTAATTTTTCTGGAAGTGAACAAAATAAAAAAGTTAGTACATTGTCTGGAGGAGAAAGAAACAGATTACATCTGGCGATGACACTAAAAGAAGAGGGCAATGTTTTATTATTGGATGAGCCAACAAATGACCTTGATGTAAATACACTAAGAGCTTTGGAAGAAGGATTAGAAAACTTTGCTGGTTGTGCTGTTGTGATTAGTCATGATAGATGGTTTTTAGATAGAGTTTGTACACATATTTTAGCTTTTGAAGGTGATAGTCAAGTTTATTTCTTTGAAGGTTCATTTTCAGAATATGAGGAAAATAAAAAGAAACGATTAGGTGGTGATTTGATGCCTAAAAGAATTAAATACAAAAAATTGATTCGATAACAAGAACTGAAATATCTATTTTCATTTCTTTCCTTTTTTAATAATTTGAAAACTTTTTAATACAGAATTATTTTTCAGAAAAAAGAGCATCCATCAATGTTTTAAAGGTTTTGAATGCAAAAAATAATGTAAAAAAAGTCAGCATTGAGGATAGAACTATTCCTGTAATACTGATGTAAAAAAGATGACCTTCTTTATATATTTTTAACGCTTTAAAGGAAATTGTTAATAGTAAAGGTGATGCAATTAATAATCCTAATAAAATTAATAATTTTCGAAATCCTTTAGCTAATAAATCTTGATTAATTGGCATTATTTGTAGTTTTCAATTGCTTTTCTGACGCTCCCATATTTTTTCAATAGCATATTAGCTTCAGATGTTTTGATAGATAATTCTTCACATAACATATTAATACCTCTATTAACTAATTTATGATTAGATAATTGCATATCTACCATTTTATTACCTTTTACTTTTCCTAATAGAATCATAGTAGTTGTAGAGATCATGTTCAGAACCATTTTTTGAGCAGTTCCAGCTTTCATTCTTGAGCTTCCAGTAACAAATTCAGGTCCAACAACAATTTCTATAGGATATAGTGCAGTATTACTTAAAGGAGAATTTTCATTACAGGTTATACATCCCGTAATAATTTCATTTTTTTTACACATTTCTAGAGCTGAAATTACATATGGAGTAGTGCCCGAAGCAGCTATTCCAACAACAATATCTTTTGTTGAAATTTGTTGATTTAGAAGATCCTTCCAGCCCTGAGTTGTAGAATCCTCTGCAAATTCAACGGCTTTTCGGATAGCTGTGTCCCCACCAGCTATTAAACCATTCACTAATTCATGAGATACCCCAAATGTAGGTGGGCACTCAGAGGCATCTAAAATTCCAAGTCGACCACTAGTTCCAGCTCCAATATAAAATAAACGACCTCCATTTTTTAACTTTTTAACAATGATTTTTGAAAGAAGTTCAATTTGAGGAATTGCTTTTTCTACTGATAAAGCTACCGTTTTATCTTCATTATTTATATAAGTTAACAGTTCTGAGGTAGACATCTTTTCCAGGTGATTATAGTTAGAGTCTAGTTCTGTAGTTTTTGTATAACCCATTATTTATTATAACATTACTTTATATCCATAAATATAAATATAAATTAAGCTGAAAATAACTAAATCCAAAAAAAAAGAGTGCAATATTGCACTCTTTTAATTAAAGTTGTATTTCATTTAAATACTTCCTATTATATTATTTAATGTTTTACTAGGTTGCATTGCATTATCAGCTGCTTTTTCATTAGGAAGATAATAACCACCTATGTTTGTTGGCTCCCCTTGAATACCATTGAGTTCCTTTAAAATTATTTGCTCATTATCACTTAATTCAACTGCAATACCAGAAAATTGGTTTTTAAGTTCTAAATCTTTATTTTGAGTAGCTAAAGCTTTAGCCCAATATAAAGCTAAATAATAATGACTACCCCTATTGTCTAATTCTCCTACTTTTCTCGATGGAGATTTTTTATTATCTAAGAATGCTTCAGTTGCATCGTCAAGAGTTTTTGCAAGAACTTTAGCTTTAGAATTATCATTTGTATTTCCATAATGATCAAGTGACACTGCTAATGCTAAAAACTCACCCAAAGAATCCCAACGTAAGTGATTTTCTTTAGAAAATTGTTGCACGTGTTTTGGAGCTGAACCTCCTGCGCCAGTTTCGAACAATCCTCCTCCGTTCATTAAAGGAACAATAGAAAGCATTTTAGCAGATGTTCCCAATTCTAAAATAGGGAAAAGGTCTGTTAAGTAATCTCGAAGAACATTACCAGTAACAGAGATTGTATTTTTTCCTTCTTTGATTCTTTCTAAACTGAATAAAGTTGCATCTTCTGGTGATAAGATTCTAATATCTAATCCCTCTGTATTATGATCTTGTAAATAGGTATCTACTTTTTTAATTAATTCAGAATCGTGAGATCTTTTCTCTCCTAACCAAAAAACAGCTGGTGTTTCTGTAGCTCTAGCACGATTAACAGCAAGTTTTACCCAATCTTGAATAGGAGCATCTTTTACCTGACACATTCTCCAGATATCTCCAGCCTCCACATTATGCTCTAATAATACAGTATTCTTAGAATCAATTACTTGAATGATTCCATCTGCATGAACTTCGAATGTTTTGTTATGAGATCCATACTCCTCTGCTTTTTTGGCCATTAAGCCAACATTGGGAACAGTTCCCATTGTTCTCGGATCAAAAGCACCATGTTTTTTACAAAAATCCATGGTTGTTTGATAAACCCCAGCATAAGAACTATCTGGAATTACCGCTTTTGTGTCTTGTAATTTTCCGTCCTTGTTCCACATTTGTCCAGATGTACGAATCATTGCTGGCATGGAAGCATCTATAATTACATCTGAAGGAACGTGAAGATTAGTGATTCCTCTATCAGAATCTACCATTGCTAGGTCTGGATTATTTTCAAAAGCTGTTTCTATATCAGAAAGGATTTCTTCTTTCTTGTAGGGTGGTAATTGGTTGATATTACTCAACAAATTACCTAGTCCATTATTCACATCTACACCTACAGAATTTAAGGCTTTACCATGTTTGTCAAATAGATCTTTAAAGAAAGCGCGAACGGCATGACCAAAGATGATTGGGTCAGAAACCTTCATCATTGTAGCTTTCATGTGTAATGAAAATAGAAGGTCATTTTGTTTTGCGTCTATGATTTGTTCCTTTAAAAAGCTTAAAAGAGTGTTTTTACTCATAAATGTAGCATCTATGATTTCTTTGTCTTCTAATGCAATATTATCTTTAAGTATAGAAACTTGTCCATCAGCATCAGTATGAACAATTCGAATATGAGTTGCACCTTTAATTGTTGTTGATTTTTCATTGTGAGCAAAATCTCCATCAGACATTGTGGCAACATGAGATTGAGATTCTGAGGACCAAGCTCCCATAGAATGTGGATTCTTTTTAGCATAATTTTTAACTGCCTTTGGTGCTCTTCTGTCTGAGTTTCCTTCTCTTAATACTGGATTAACAGCTGAACCTTTTACTTTATTATAACGTTCCAAAATAACTTTTTGATCTGTGGTTTCAACTGTTTCTGGATAATCAGGAAGTTTATATCCTAAAGATTGTAATTCTTTAATCGCAGCTATCAATTGAGGAACTGAAGCACTGATATTAGGTAATTTAATAATGTTTGCTTCAGGTTTTTTTGCTAATTCACCTAATTGTGTTAGAGCATCTTCAATTCGTTGATTTTCAGGTAAAACATCAGAGAAGTTAGCTAATATTCTAGCAGCTAAAGAGATGTCTTTAGTTTCAAAGTTTATATCAGAACTGCGTGTAAATGCTTTTACAATGGGTAAAAAAGAACGAGTAGCTAATGCGGGAGCTTCATCAGTAATTGTATAAACTATAGTAGCTTTCTTGGTCATAATGATTTTTTTCTGTTACTTAATCTAGGTGATTAAATTTAAAAGATTGATTTTTTTGCTTAAAAGCAGCGCAAATTTAACAATTATAGTGATATTTAACGAAGTTAGCTTGATTAAATTTATAGATTTTTTTTAAAAAATAATTCTAAAATATTTTTAAAAAAATAAAAGCCATATCCTTCAATTTCTTGAGTGATATGGCTTCTTTAGAGACTAATTGTAAACAAAGATTTGTATTTCTACACAATCAAATAGAGATATGACTCTATGTTTCTTTTAAACAAAGGAACTGTTTCTTTGTTAGACTCAGATTGGAATTTCGTATCTCCTTAGCCTGGGCCTCGGTTCAACTTGGTGAAATTCCATCTGGTTCACTCTTCAAGACCGAATTACTAGTAGTAAAACTTTATTTAGTTAAGCATTGTTATTTTCATAACTCAACTTTCTCTAATTGCTTTGAACCGGGCCTAAACTCTGTTCTAACATTTGAAAAGATAATCCAGAAAATAAAGAACGTTACTTTATTAAATTACTTAGCTGGCTTTCTTTTTTCTTTCGAAGAATTTCTGCTTTGCTTTGTAATTATGATTCAAATATATACTAAGAAATTACATTTGCAAATTTTTTAACTAATTAGAAATCAACAAAGTACTAACATTGGTTATCAACATTTGTTAATTAAAAAGGGCTTCATTGAATGAAGCCCTTTTATTATATGATTTTTTAAAAAAAGTATTAACGTCTTTTTTCCTGAATTCTTGCTCTTTTACCTGTAAGATTTCTAAAGTAATAAATACGTGCTCTTCTAACTTTTCCTCTTTTATTTACTTCTATTTTTTGAATTGAAGGAAGGTTTACAGGAAATATTCTTTCTACTCCTACCGTTCCAGACATTTTTCTAATAGTGAAAGTTTCTGATGATCCAGTTCCTCTTTTTTGAATAACAACTCCTTTAAAAAACTGAGTTCTAACTTTTTCTCCTTCTCTAATCTCGTAATATACTGTGATCGTGTCTCCCGCAGAGAATTCTGGGTTTTCGTTTCTTGTTACAAATTCGTCTTGTACAAATTTTACTAAAGATTCCATTTATTGTATTTTATTGTGTTTACCAGAACTAACTTTCACGATTTTCGTCAGAGGTTAATTTTAGCGAGTGCAAATCTAAGAATTTAATTTAGGAAATAAAACCTAATCAAGTTATTTTTTTGGTTGATAGTCTTTACAATAGAACACCCAAAATTTTCTTTCTTTGGAGGTGCCTTTATTAATGATGATTGGGTCTAATTCAATGTGAGATTTAAAGTAAGGCTCAATTTTCACAGGGAGTTTTCCAAGCTTTTTATTATTTTTATTTCTTTTGTCAGAATCTATATAAAAGGCATTTAGACCTCTGTAATCCTCCATTTCATCTTTTAGGTAATCAAATTGAAGTGCAGGTTCATGAATTACATTTTGAGCAAAAACAGTTTTTGAAGTAAAAAATCGTAGTTGTGCAGAGGTTTTATATCCATCCATTGAAAATATAAATGCTTGTGGATCATTTTTCGAAATTTCTTCAACCTTTTCCCCCAATCTTTTCCAACCTACCCAAGTATCATCACTTTTGATAGGAACAAAATAAAAAATAACTTGACTCGCTAAAGCAACATGAAATATAATAGCAATAACAAGTTGGGTTTTTACCAGTTTTCTACTTATGTACATTCCTGCAATAATAGTTCCGGTTATGTATGATGGCATCATCCAGTTTAACTTTACCCAGTAGACAGGACTGATTAAAAAGAAACCGATAAATGTTGGAACAAAAAATGCCAATAAAAAAAGAGTTTTTTCACTTGGTAATTTAAATTTCATGAACGCCTTTTTTATGTGCTTAAATGAAAAAACTACGAAAATGCTGAATAAAACTGGAAGTAATAACAATAATTGATGTCCAATTGTTCCTAAAAATAATAATGGTTTTATTTCAAACTTACGAATTGAACTTGTTCGCTCTGAAGATTGAAAAGCAAAAGAGACAAATTCATTTTGATAGTTCCACAACCAAACTGGAGATGTTACTATCACAGATGTAATGATACTCATCCATAACCATGGGGAAAGAAGTAGTTTTCTGTATTTGGAAGAGAAGATTAGAAAAGCAAGTAATCCTATTTGTAATAGTAGTGCTGTATATTTACTATTAAATGCCAATCCCATAGCTATTCCAGCTAGAATCCAATGCCATTTTTTTTCTTCAAAAATTGCCTTATACAAGAATAAAATAGTCAAGGTCCAAAATAGTAGTAAAGGAACATCAGGTGTAGAATTAAAGGATAGAACAGAAATAAAAATTGTAGATGTAAATACAATTAAACTCCTTAACATTCGGTGCTTTGAAAGAAAAAGAGAGGATAATTTATAAAAACAAATAATAGTAATTGAAGTAATAATAAAATCTGTTAGTTTGATCACAAAAATAGATTGACCAAAAACATCTGTGAATATTCTTAATAAATATCCAATCATTCCGGGATGATCAAAATAAGATAAAGACAGGTTTTGACCATATAAATAATAATACGCATCTTGGGGCATTAGTCCCATAAATGGAAGTAAGAAAAAGCGAAATAGTTGAAATCCTAAAACCCAGGAGATTGCAATATTTTTTTTTAAAAATGAAGTAATTTTTTTCAAATTATTAAATCTTTCATGAGGTTTACAGGTTTTCGTCTAGTAAATCTGGTCTAATTTGTTGTGTTCGTTCATATGCCTTTTCAGTTCTCCATTCTTCTATTTTAGGAAAATTACCAGACAATAAAATCTCAGGTACTTTTAATCCTTCGTAATTTGAAGGTCTTGTATACACAGGTGGTGATAATAAATTATCTTGAAAAGAATCTGTTAACGCAGAGGTTTCATCTCCTATAACTCCTGGAATTAGGCGTACTATACTGTCTATCAAAACTGCTGCAGCCAATTCTCCACCGGTTAAAACATAGTCTCCAATAGAAATTTCTTTAGTTATATATTTATCGCGAACTCTTTGATCTACTCCTTTATAATGACCAGTTAAAATTAATATATTTTTTTGTAGAGATAATGTGTTTGCGGAAGATTGGTTTAATGTTTTTGCATCTGGAGTCATGTAAATTATTTCGTCATATATTCGTTTAGCTTTTAATCCTTCGATACATTTAGAAATTGGCTCAATCATTAACACCATTCCTGCGCCACCTCCAAATTGAGTATCATCTATTTGTTTGTAGTTTCCTAAACCATAGGCTCTTAAATCATGAATCACAATTTCTACCAGTCCTTTTTCTTTTGCTCTCTTAACAATAGAATGATTAAAAGGGCTTTCTAATAAATCGGGTGCTGCTGAAATAATATCTATACGCATAAGTGCAAATGTACAAGAAATGTTGGTTTTAAAGGGTTTAATTTTTTTTGAGAATTAAATAAAAAAGACTTTTATTCTACGACTTCTATATAGTGTTATGTGTTAATGTTTTATGGAATTAAATTTAATTAAAACGGTATCATTTTTAATTTCACAAAATACTTCTTTATTCAAAGCACCGCCATTGGTATAATATCCAAAAATAATTTGTTCTTTTTTTCCATTTTCTCTTTCAAACTTTAAGTTATAAGCTCCATCTCCTTTATGATTGTTTGTCATGTCGAGAAATTTTTCTACGGTCTGATTGGGTTTAATTTTACTGAATTCTACTTTAGTATTTTCGTCTGATAAAAATATTATATTAAAAATAGTATCATTAGAAGAATTTTTGATTTTACTTAAAATTCCATTTTTTTTTAAATTACAAGAAATCAATATTGTAATTATTAATATTAATGATGGTATTCTCAGATTATTCATCATGTTTCATGAAACTACAAAAAGTAAAATTTTGAAGGGTGTTAAAAGGAGTTTTATGATCCTTGGTTAAAGATTCAATAGGTATAAATTTGTTATTAAATGTTTCATGCATCTTGTTTTTTGAATATTGGGTAATTTCTAAACCACTACATTTTATTGGTCCATTGTTAGAAAAAGTTCCAATAATTAGATTTTTAGACACATATTTTTCAGTTAATGTAATGTAAGTTTTTATATCATTTTCTTTAGTCAGAAAATGAAAAGCAGCTCGATCATGCCAAACATCATAAGTGGTTTTTGATTTAAAATCTAAAACATCGCTTTCAATCCAAGTTACAAGAGTAGCTCTTTTTCCTAATCTGTTTTTGGCTCTTTCTAAAGCCTCTCCGGAAATATCTAGCACAGTAATATTTGTATACCCTTTGTCAAGTAAAAAATCCACTAGTCTACTATCACCACCACCTATATCAATTATTTTTGCTTGTTTAGATACATCAAATGAACTAATAAGTCTAAGTGAGGTATCAGGTATCTCTTGTGTCCAGCTTACTTGCTCTGGTGTTTTAGTTTGGTAAACAGTTTCCCAATGTTGTTTTTTATTAGATGTCATAAAGAATTATTAAAAGCATTGAATTTACTTTAGAATCGTTGTATACAAACCTAATCATAATAATTGAATTGCTGCTTCAGCACAACGTTCTCCATCCATTGCAGCAGAAATAATACCACCAGCATAACCTCCGCCTTCACCACAAGGAAATAATCCTTTAATTTCGGGATGCTCTAAATTTTCTTTTCTGGGGATATTAACTGGAGCAGAAGTTCTAGATTCTACACCTACAATATTAGCTTCATTGGTATAATATCCGTGCATTTTTCTACCGAAAGCATCAAAACCTTTTCTCAGGCGACTGCCAATTATTTTTGGCAATAAAGAATGCATCGGAGAGGAGTTTAATCCTGGTTGATACGAAGTTTCATTTAAGCTTGAAGAGACTTTTCCATCAACAAAATCTACCAATCTTTGAGCAGGTGCTGTTTGAGTTCTTCCTCCTGAAGTAAACGCTAATCGTTCAAGATTCTTTTGAAACTCTAAACCTTTTAACGGTCCAAATTGGTCATACTTTGGGATATCTTTATCTATATTTATTTCTACAACAATACCTGAGTTAGCAAATTTATTATTACGTCTTGATGGAGACATGCCGTTAACAACAACCTCTCCATTTGCAGTGGCTGCAGGAACAATAAAACCACCAGGGCACATGCAAAAAGAATAAACACCTCTATTATTTACCTGCTGAACTAGACTGTAAGCTGCAGCAGGAAGAAGTGTGTCTCTAGTGCCTTCGCAATTGTATTGAATACTGTCTATAATTTCTTGTGGATGCTCTACACGAACACCCATGGCAAACGATTTTGCTTTGAGTAAAATATTTTTTTTATGGAGTAATTCGTAGATATCTCTGGCAGAATGTCCGGTTGCTAAAATAACGGAATTTACACTCATTTCATTTCCGTCTTTTAATATAATTGCTTTAAGTCGATTTTTGTTGATGATAAAATCTGTTACTTGAGTATTAAAGTGAATTTCTCCACCAAACTTTTGGATGGTTTCACGAATATTTTGAATAATTTTTGGAAGTTTATTTGTTCCAATATGAGGATGTGCGTCAATTAAAATTTGTTCTGTAGCTCCATGATAAACTAAGTTTTCAAAAATACGTCTTACATCACCTCTTTTTAAGCTCCTAGTATATAGTTTACCATCAGAATAGGTGCCTGCACCACCTTCACCATAACAATAATTAGAATTTTCATTAACAATATGATCTTGATTGATAGCTTTAATATCCCTTCTCCTATCCTGAACATTTTTACCTCTTTCCAGTATTATAGGTTTATATCCGAGTTCAATACATCGTAAAGCGGCATACATTCCTGATGGTCCAAATCCTACTATGTGTATTTCTTTGGCATTAGAAACTTCTTTATAATTAAATGTAGGTGTTGTTTTCTCGGGAACTGGTTCATTGATGAAAACAGCAATTTTATAGTTGAAATAAGTTTCTTTTTTTCTTGCATCAATAGACTTTCTGAGTACTTTCACACCCATAATCTCTTTAGTGTCAATTCCTAGTTTACGTGAGGCTTTGTAGAGTAAAATTTCTGTTTTTTTTTCCTCGATAAGATTTGTTCGTACTTGAATTTCTTTAACCATACTTCAAACTTACTAGATATATTTTATTTTTCTGGTTGTATTATAAAAACAATTTGAAATAATAAAAATGTTAGTAAAAAAACTATATCATAGAGGCTATTATAATCCTATCATGTCCAAAAATATCTTTTTTTAGTTCAATAGTATTAAATCCTTTCATTCTGATGAGTTCAACAGTTTCTTTTCCTAAATATTGATTAATCTCAAAAAATAATAAACCATTTTTTGTTAAATGATTTTTAGCCAGTTCCGCTATTTTGTCATAAAAAATAAGTGGGTTGTTATCTTTAACAAATAAAGCTCTATGGGGTTCATTTTTTAGTACATTATTTTTAATTTCTTTTTTCTCCAGTTCTCTAACATAGGGTGGATTGGAGATAATAATATCATATATGTCATTTAGTTCACTAGTTTTTAAAATATCCTGTTGAATTAAATTGATGTCGACTTGGTTAAGAAGTGTATTTTTTTTAGCTACACTAAGAGCTTTATCCGATATTTCTATGGCACTTATCTCTGCTAGAGGCAAACTTTTTTTTAAAGAAATGGGAATACAACCACTTCCGGTTCCAATATCTAATATTTTTATTTCTCTTTCAACTGGTTGTAAAGTCTCAATTTTTAAAACTTTATCTAAAACAAAGCTTACCAATTCTTCTGTTTCAGGTCTTGGAATTAAAACATGTTCATTCAAAATAAATGGCAACCCATAAAATTCAGTTTTTTTTAAAATATATTGTATAGGTATTTCCTTTTCTAGAAGCTCTGTAGATGATGTAAGAAGTGAGAGAACTTCAGTACTAATTTTAAAATTTGACTTTAAAACTAGGTCGGTTCTTTTAAAGTTTAAGTATTCTTCTAATAATAAAAATAAAAAAGTATCAATTTCTGATATGGGATATAATTTTATTAGTGTATTATTAAAATAGTCTCTGAATTTTTTTACTGTCATAATTTTCTAATCATCCAAACATCACAGGAATAATGGCAGGTATTTCCCATTGGAGCATTTATATTTTTAAACCCAGCTTTTTTGTATAATTTTTGTGCAGCTATCATGTAGGGCATAGTTTCTAGATAGCATTGTTCATACCCAAAATTTTTAGCTTTAATCATGCATTTTTCAATAATTCTAGACCCCAATCCTTTTCCTCTGATGTCATTTAAAAAGTACATTTTTTGCAATTCACAGGTGTTTTTATCATAACCATCCAATTGAGCTATCCCTCCACCACCAAGAACTTTTCCTTGGTGTTCAACAACAAAATAAATGGCTTTGTCTTTTTGATATGTACCATGCATATCCTCAAGAGCACTATCTTCATAGGCAGTTCCAATTTTTGGAGCTCCCATTTCTAAAATAACATGTTGTACTATTTTTTTTATTTGTTTATTATCCTGAGGAGCTATTTCTCTAATGATATAATCTTTATTTGTCATTTAATCCTGTATTTTTGCTTTACAAAGTTACTTTTTTTTGAATCACGAATACTACATAAAAAGATGTCTTGAAATTTCTAAACAAGGAATTGGTACAACTAGACCAAATCCTTCTGTTGGTGCAGTATTAGTGGTAGATAATAAAATTATAGGTGAAGGTTTTACAAGTCCTTATGGTGGTAATCACGCTGAAGTAAATGCAATTTCATCTGTAAAAAATGATGAAGACTTAAAAAAAGCTACTATATATGTGACTTTAGAACCCTGTTCTCATTATGGTAAAACACCGCCATGTGCAGATTTAATTGTAAGAAGTGGAATAAAAAAAGTAGTAATTGGGTGTTTAGATATTAATGAAATAGTAGCTGGAAGAGGAGTTGAAAGACTTAAAAATTCTGGATGTGAAGTTGTTGTGGGTATTTTGGAAAATGAATGTAAGGCCCATCACAAAAGATTTTTCACATTTCACTCAAAAAAGAGACCATATATTATTTTAAAATGGGCACAAACTACAGATGGTTATATAGCACCAAAGAATAGAGAAAAACAAGCTCCCGTATGGATAACAAAAAAATCATCAAGACAATTAGTTCATAAATGGAGAAGTCAAGAACATTCTATACTAGTAGGTACAACAACAATTTTAGATGATAATCCAAGTTTAGATGTTCGAAGCTGGAGAGGTGAAAACCCTTTGAGAATTGTTATTGATAAAGATTTAAAAATACCCAAAAATTTAAAGGTTTATGATGGTTCTGTAAAAACAATATTTATTAATCAAAAAGTTACTACAAGTAATGGAAACCTTTATTTTGAAAAAATAAACTTTTCTAATCCGGTTGCTCTTCAAATTTGTGAAGTTTTATATAAGCATAAAGTTCAATCACTTATTGTAGAAGGAGGGCGAAAAACTATTCAAACTTTTATTGATGAAAATTTGTGGGATGAAGCTAGAGTTTTTTCTGGTGCACTAACTTTTCAAGAAGGAACAAAGGCTCCATTACTTACTATTCCTTTTTTCAATGAAGAAAACCTTATGGGTGATCGTTTAAAAACCTACATAAATGATTAAAAATATAGTCTTTGATTTTGGTGATGTATTTATAAATCTAGATAAAGAGGCTACATATAGGAGATTAAAAGAATTAGGTGTAAAAGAATTTACTGTTGAACTATTGGAAGTAGCCAAACAATATGAAATGGGAATGTTAACCACACAAGAGTTTATAACTACTTTTAAAGCTGTGTTTCCATCGATTTCAGAAATTGACTTTAAAAATGCATGGAATTCCATGTTGTTAGATTTTCCTATTCACAGATTATATTTTTTAAAAACACTAGCCAAATCAAAAAAATATCGGATTTTTTTATTGAGTAATACTAATGATTTACACATCTCCTGGATCCAAAGAACTTGGGGTGAAAAATTATTTTTAGAATTTAAAAACTGTTTTGAAAAATTTTATTTATCCCACGAAATCCATCTAAGAAAACCCAATAAAGATATTTATGAATATGTAATTCAATCAAACAAAATATTACCTGAAGAAACATTCTTTATAGATGATACAAAGGAGAATACTGATGCTGCTAATAAGCTCGGGATTAAAAGTTGGAATTTAAATCCAAATTCTGAAGATGTTGTAGATTTGTTTACCAAAAAAGAATTTAATTAATGGTTTATCTACTTATTAGCATTTGTATTTCAAGTTTTTTATTTGTTATTTTTAAATTATTTGATGTTTTAAACATTAACACTTTTCAGGCAATTGTCGTAAACTATTTCACAGCTGCTGTTTTAGGCTTTTACTTGTCAAACAATTCGGTTTCTTTCACAGAGATACCCTATCAACCCTGGTTTTTTGGGGCATTTTTATTAGGGATTATGTTTATTCTGGTGTTTAATATCATGGCATTAACTTCTCAAAAAAATGGGTTATCAGTAGCATCTGTCTCTAGTAAAATGTCTGTAGTTATTGCTATTGTATTTGGAGTTTGGTATTACGAAGAAAACCTTAGTCTAATTAAATTTATTGGTATTTTGCTAGCACTCATAGCAGTTTATTTGACTTCATCTAAAGAGAAAAATGGAATAGTTCAAAAAAATAAAGACTTTTTATTTCCAATACTTTTATTTTTTGGTTCAGGGGCAATTGACACTAGTTTAAAATATGTAGAAACATCATTTGTTGAAGAAGGAGGAGTGCCTTTATTTTCTGCCACAATTTTTGGTTGTGCTTTTGTTTTGGGTGTTATTGTTTTGATGTATCAAAAAATTAAAGGAATATTAAGTTTTGAGCTCAAATCTATTTTTGGTGGAATTTTATTGGGAGTGCCAAATTATTTTTCTATTGTTTATTTGCTTAAAGCCCTGAGCACTGAAGGCATGGAAAGTTCTTCAGCTTTTACCTTAAACAATGTTGGGATTGTTATTTTATCAACTCTTTTCGGATTGTTTATTTTTAAAGAAAAACTAATCATAAAAAATTGGTTAGGAATTGGTATAGCTGTAGTCAGTATCATTTTAATTATGTCTGTTAATGGATGATATTTATAAAACCATTACTAAACCTTCAAAAGAGACACTATTTAAAGATAAAAACAGTAAATTTTATGGGTATGCTTTTCCTGTAAATACAGAAGAGGCTATCAAATCATCTCTAGAGTTTTTGAGAAAGAAACATTACAGTGCTCGTCATTTTTGTTATGCTTGGCAATTAGGGGTTGAATCTCTACGATATAGAGCTAACGATGATGGAGAACCAAGTAATTCTGCAGGGATGCCAATTTATGGTCAAATTCAATCTTTTGAATTAACAAATATTCTAGTGGTTTCTGTGCGGTATTTTGGAGGAACAAAATTAGGGGTTGGGGGGTTAATTAATGCGTATAGGTCTTCAGCCAAATTAGCATTAGAATCTTCAATTATTGAAGAAAAAACAATTGACATATATTTTCAATTAAATTTTGAATATAATTTAATGAGTAAAGTATTAAGAATAATTAAAGAAAATTCAATTAATATTAACAATCAAAAATTGGAGTTGAATTGTGAATTGATCATTTCAGTTAGAAAATCAAATTCAAACAAAATATTTAAAATTTTTGATTCTTTATATAAAGTAGAAATTAAATCATTAGAGATCTAATTTTTTTAAGATGTAATCTGGACATTTTATTGGTTTGTTAGTTTTCATATTTATGAAAGCTAAAACTGAATTTCCTGTTGATATCTTTTCCTTATTTTGATTATGAATCTCATAATCAAATTCTATTTTCACTAGAGGACTTTTTTTTAAAAAAACGGATACATTTAATATGTCGTCATATTTTGCAGATTTCAAGAAGTTAAAAGATAGTGAGATTACTGGAAGCATAATGCCATTATTTTCTAGTTCTTTATACGTAACTCCCACGTTTCTAAGCCATTCGGTTCTGGCTATTTCAAAATATGTTGCATAATTTCCGTGATAAACAACTCCCATTTGATCGGTTTCACCATACCTTACCCTAATATTAGTAGAAAATTTTTTCAAATTTTTAGTTTTTTATGAAAACTATTCTACGTAAAAAATAATTAATAATCAATAGCAATTTCATTTTTTTTTACTAAAATTTATTCACACATTTGTATTGCTTATCTTGATGAGCATACCCCGAGATAAAAAAACATTAAAATTATTAAATTTTCTACTAGAATTTATGACTAAAACTGCTGTTTCGGTTTGGGATGAATGTCTCTCTTTTATAAAAGATAATATTAAGCCTCAGGCTTATAAAACTTGGTTTGAACCTATCAAACCAGTAAAATTATCTGGAGAGGCTTTAACGATCCAAGTACCTAGTAAGTTTTTTTATGAATGGTTAGAAGAACATTATATAAAACTTCTAAGAGTTGCTCTGGTCAGAGAGTTAGGAAAAGATGCTAAATTAATATACGATGTTCGTATGGAAAACACGTATAGTAGTAATCGTCCTCAAATTGTTAAAATACCTAGCTCAAATAGAGATCCACTGAAACCTCAGAAAATTGCAGTTCCTCTTGAGGTAAATAAAAGAGAATTAAGAAATCCTTTTGTTATTCCTGGATTGCAAAAAGTTAAAATAGAATCTCAATTAAATGCCAACTACAATTTTAAAAATTTTGTAGAAGGAGATTCAAATCGTTTGGCTCGATCTGCTGGGATGGCTGTAGCAAATAAACCAGGAGGAACTTCTTTTAACCCTTTATTAATTTATGGTGGTGTTGGTTTAGGTAAAACACATTTAGCTCATGCTATTGGAGTAGATATTAAAGACAAATATCCAGACAAAACTGTACTATACATTTCATCTGAGAAATTCACGCAGCAATTTATTGATTCTGTAAAATCTAATACCAGAAATGATTTTATTCATTTTTATCAAATGGTTGATGTTTTATTGATAGATGATGTTCAATTCCTTTCAGGAAAAGCTGGAACTCAGGATGTTTTTTTCCACATATTCAACCATCTACATCAAAATGGTAAGCAAGTTATTTTAACTTCAGACAAAGCTCCAGTTGATATGCAAGATATTGAACAACGCTTACTCTCAAGATTTAAATGGGGGCTTTCTGCAGAACTTCAATTACCTGATTTTGAAACACGTATTTCTATACTTCAAAATAAACTCTTTAGAGATGGGGTTGAAATGCCAGAAGAAATTGTTGAGTACATTGCTAAAAATATTAAATCTAACGTTAGAGAACTTGAAGGTGTAATAATATCAATGATTGCTCAGGCTTCTTTCAATAGAAGAGAGTTTTCTCTTGAATTAGCCAAACAAATTGTAGATAAATTTGTAAAAAATACAAAGAAAGAAGTGTCTATAGATTATATCCAAAAAGTTGTATCAAAGTATTTTGATATGGATGTGGTTACATTACAATCGAAAACTAGGAAAAGACACATCGTCCAAGCTCGTCAGTTGGCAATGTATTTTGCAAAAAGAATGACTAAAACTTCTCTTGCAAGTATCGGTTCTCAAATTGGACAAAGAGATCATGCAACTGTTCTTCATGCTTGTAAAACTGTTGATAATTTAACTGAGACAGACAAGCAATTTAGAAAATATGTTGAAGATCTTAGAAAGAAGTTAACCTTTTAAAGACCACCCATTATATTTTTTAAGTTTACCCTATGAAAAAAATATTGATGGTTTGTTTAGGAAATATTTGTCGTTCACCTTTGGCTGAGGGGATTCTTAAATCAAAGCTTAATCCTGATTTTTTTATTGTTGATTCTGCTGGTACTGCTGCCTATCACGTAGGGGAATTACCAGATCATAGATCTATAGCAATCGCAAAAAAAAATGGGATTGACATTTCAGATCAAAGAGCACGTAAGTTTATTTCAAATGATTTTAATGAGTTTGATTTAATTTATGCCATGGACTCAGAAAATTATAAAAACATATGTTCTTTGGCAAAAAATGAGTCTGATTTGAATAAGGTAAAAATGATATTAAACGAAATTAAACCATCAAAAGATTTAAGTGTTCCAGATCCTTACTATGGTGGTGATGGTGGTTTTGAAAATGTTTACGAAATGTTAGATAAAGCCTGTAGTATAATCGCAAGTAGTTATTTATGAGAGGAAAGTTATATCTAATCCCTACAACTTTAGGTGATAATGAACCTTTAGAGGTAATGCCATATTCTGTAAAAACCATTGTTGAATTGTTGGATCATTATATTGTTGAAAATGAAAAGTCTGCTAGAAGATTTATTAAAAAAATTACACCTAAAAAAACTCAATCTTCATTAACAATCATGAAGTTAGATAAGTATGCTAAAGAAATAGAAACACGTACTTATTTAGATTTTTGTGCACAAGGTATTTCAGTTGGATTATTGTCGGAAGCAGGAGTTCCGGCTGTAGCCGATCCCGGAGCTACTATAGTAAAACTAGCTCACGAAAAAGGTATTCAAGTAGTTCCCTTAGTAGGTCCATCTTCAATTTTAATGGCATTAATGGCCTCTGGGTTAAATGGTCAAAATTTTGCATTTAATGGTTATTTACCTATAGATAATTCTGAAAGGAAAAAAGGTATTAAAGGGTTAGAGAAATTGTCAAAGGAGAAAAATCAATCTCAAATATTTATTGAAACTCCTTATCGAAATCAAAAAATGTTTACAGATTTAAAAACTGTTTTACATCCTGGAACATTATTATGTATTGCAATAGACATTTCATTACCCAATGAATTTATAAAGACTTATACAATTGCTGATTGGAAAAAACAATCACCAGACTTACATAAAAGACCAGCTATATTTATTATTCAAAAGTAATTATATACTTGCTTTTCGGTCTCCTTTTATATAAGATACATCATAGCCAGCAAAGTTTTCCATATACGATTTAATGGAAGACCCATATGCGTCTGAATAGTTTCTTTGACCATTACTTCGAAGATATTTTTTTACATTACCTGCACCACTTAAATGAGCTGCAGCTAATATTCCAGATTCAGTAATCTTAACACCATTTATAGTTTTTCCAACACTTCTTTTAATATCTTTTCTTAGAATCCATTTATTTACCTTACAATATGCAATGAATACTTGTTCTTGTAATTCTGGGTTATGTAAAAAATGTGTAGTGTTATAAATGTTAAAACGCTCTAATGTTGTTGAACCAAATTGATATTTTCCTAGATATCCTAATGTATTTATTACTCTATACTTTCCTTGAGATTCTTTAAAAGCTAAGGCCTCTTTAAATCCAACAAAATTTTTATTTAAATGTAGAATGCTGATTGAATTTTGAGTATTTGGTCTCAAAACTAACGATGATGAGTTCTCTTCTGGGAACCTATAGTATTCAGGGCTTTTAGTAGTATTAACAAACCCGAAAAATAAAACTAATAAAAATATAATTCTTTTAATATCTTAAAATCTTTCTATTAAGCGGGTGCAAAGATACAATTTATATATAATATACTGATAATCAGTTTATTTTGATTTTGTAAATTATAAATAATTAAATTTTTTTCTTTATTTGTAGGAATATTAGGGTGTGAAGCCAATTATTTTAAGGAATCGATAAATAAAAAGACATTAATTTAATTTATATTTTCTTCTTTTTTAGAAACAAATCAACTAAAACTCTAAAAATATTATCTATTGATACCCTTTTTGTTTAACCATCGTTGGTATTTAAGTGCATTTCTATTGTGCTGGGATAAAGTACTCGTAAATTCATGGAAACCAAACTTTGTAACACTTGCACACATATATATATAGTTATGTTTTTTATAATTTAATACTGCATCTATTGATGATATATCTGGCATAGCAATCAAGTTAGGAGGTAAGCCTTTATTTAGATAGGTATTAAAAGGAGATGATATTTTTAAATCTTTATATAAAACTCTTTTTACCTGAAAATCCATTCCGTTTTTTCTCTTTAACATGTATATTATTGTAGGATCTGATTGTAAGGGAATACCTCTTTTAATTCTATTTAAATAAAGGCCTGCTACAATTGGTCTTTCAATAATTTTTACGGTTTCTTTTTGAACAATAGAAGCTAAAGTCATTACTTCTTGTTTAGACAATTTTAAAGATGATGCTTTAGTTAATCTTTCTTTATTCCAAAACTTATTATATTCTTTTAATAGCTTATTTCTGAAATTCTCTGCAGATACATTCCAGTAAAATTCATATGTGTTAGGAATCATGATTCCTAAAACAGAGGTCTTGGTAAGTTTATTCTCACTTAAAAACACAGAATCTTTGAACACTTCTAAAATAGTAATTGAATCTGCTTCTATTTGTGATGCTATCCGTCCTGAAAATTTTTCAAGTGTGTCTTGATTGTTAAAAGAAACTTTTACAGGAGTTTGATTGCCGCTCCTTAGAAGATTAATCACATCATTTAAAGACATGCCTTTGGTTAAAACATATTTTCCTGCCTTTGGTTTTAAAAATTTTTTTTGATTAGCTAACCAATTAAATTTAGGTATTTCGTAGGTATCAGAATTTTGTTCGTTTTGTAGACTTTTAGATAGGTTTTTTTGAATAGTATTCATAGTATCAAAGGATCCGATGAAAACTGAACAATCTTTAGTAATAAACTCACCATAAATAGACTGATAAAAATTATAGCACAAAACCCCACTTAAAATAGTGGTTGTTAAAATGAGTAAAAGAATTTTTTGTTTATTCATTTATCAATTGAAATATAAATTCATCTTTGAAGGCTCCATTAATAAAAAGCCAATCTTTTTTTTCTCCAATTTTATTAAAATTAAAACCTGAAAATAAAGCAATACTTTGATGATTGTCTGGAATAATATTAGCAAAAATTTGATGAAGATTCAATACTTTGAAACAGTAGGGTATTAAAATTGACAATGCCTCTGAGGCAAACCCAACTTTTTGATATTTTTTATCAACTAAAATACCAATTCCTGCTCTATGGTGTTGTGGATTAAAATCAAATAAATCAATCATTCCAATTGCTTTACTAGTTTTTATTTCTTCGATAATTAATCGTAATTGTTTGGCTTCATAAATATCTTGATGAGAATTTTCTATATACTGCTTCAAAAGAAATCTGGAAAAAGGTACTTGAGTATTGCTAACTTTCCAAAAGTTAGTGTCATTTTCTATAGTATATAAAAAATCTAAATCTTCAGGTTCAATCGCTCTTAATCTGACTTTTTTTCCGTGCAAAATTATCATGGTAGAGTTATTTTTCCTTCAAAAACAAATGTTGCAGGTCCAGTTAATATGATATTGGTATACTTTCTTTTATGTTCTTCAAATTGAACTTCTAAACGACCACCTGAAACAATCATTTCCATTCGATTACTTGAAGATTTCTTATTAAAATGCATGCCAATTGCAACAGCAGTTACACCTGTACCACAGGCAAGAGTTTCATCTTCAACACCTCGCTCATAGGTTCTTACTTTAAAAGTTTCATTATTGAGTTGCTCAACAAAATTTATATTACAACCCTCAGTTTGGTAATGCTTATGTATAATTTTTCTACTTTGTTCAACTACTGGAAAACCCTCTAAATTATCAACAATCTCAATATGATGTGGTGAACCA
>Ga0233396_1000259_pt1 | contig 26745 bp, 25 predicted proteins | sample 32DmetaG_FD_183169 | JGI IMG/M metagenome (GOLD analysis project Ga0233396, IMG submission 183169) | Seawater microbial communities from Monterey Bay, California, United States - 32D | ecosystem: Environmental > Aquatic > Marine > Coastal | place: USA: California | collected 2016-10-19 | reverse complement strand
ATTTTATTTAATCACAACATTCACCAGCAACATATGATGTAACACCCGAACTATCCGCTACACAATAATTGTCATAAGTAATACCATCTCAACCACAAATTGGATCATATATTTTTATACATTCATCTGAATTGCCTGTTAGGTTGGAGTCTATGCATATGCCACTCTGAACTAAAGGAGGTGTCACACAATCAACAGCTGGTAACGTTGTAGCATTTTTCGATTTCTCACAGCTAAAAAAAGCTGTACATAATGCTGCAATTAAAAATATTTTTTTCATAATTTAGCAATCTATTTTTTTGGAATGCAAGCCATATAATACTACTCCTGCGTATTCGATTTCCAAATACTTTAAAAAATAACGCCTGCCCTTGGGTAGGGCAGGCGCATCAAAACAAAACGAAAAACCAACTTTTATTTTTCAGATTATCTTATTGTAATCCTAAGTATAAATAACATCTGTAGGTGTGATATTGTTACATAGACTTCCTTAATTTTAACTTAATTGTCTTCTTGGTACCATTTCGTACTACATCTAGTTTTACGGTGTCGCCTACTTTATTAAATTTCATAACACGTTTAATGTCTTCTAGTTCATTGATTCGCTCACCATTTACTTTTTTGATGATATCTCCCGGCAATAACCCACCGAACTGAGCGGCACTACCTATATAAACATCTTCAACATAGAAACCGTTGTTTTCGGATAAATTAAAATCTTCTTTTATGTCTTTTACATCATATCCTTCGATACCCAGATTTACTCTTTCGATGTCTCCATTTTCTATAATATCTTTGATGATAACTTTTGCAAGGTTAGATGGAATTGCGAATGAATATCCAGCATATACTCCGGTTGGGGTAGCTATGGCTGAGTTAATACCGACTAGATTTCCTTGATCATTGACTAATGCTCCACCACTATTTCCTGGGTTAACTACAGCATCCGTCTGGATAAATTCTTCTATCGTTTTTTCTCCCTCAATAATATCTAGATCTCTGCCTATTGCACTTATGATACCTGCGGTTACCGTAGACTTAAGATATCCAAATGGACTTCCTACAGCTAATACCCATTCACCTACCTGTACTTGATCGCTGTCAGCATATTCTAGCTTTGGGAAAGACTCACTTACACCTTCTATTTTGATTACGGCGAGGTCTGTAGATGGATCAGTACCGATTTTTGTGGCTTTCATTACTCTACCATCGTTGAGAGTCACATTGATTACATCGGCAAACCCCACTACATGATTATTAGTAACTATGTACCCGTCCGACGATATGATTACTCCCGATCCTGAACCACTTTTGGGTCGATGGAAATTGTTGCCAAAGAAGTCTCCTCCACCAAAGAAATTATCGAAGGCTGAGCCTCTTCTATTACGCCTAGATTCTTCTTGTCGTTGCATGGCTAATGTTCTGCTTTCCTGCGCGTTTATATGTACTACAGCGTCAGTAGCTACTGCTGATGCATGAACAAAATCTGTGTTGACTCCTGTATTTATTATGTTAGATGCTTTTATGATTTGTGCTGCATTTGATTCTATGATATTTGGGGACTCTGTAAATTTGAGCCCAGCAATTACTACAAGACCTCCAATGATTCCTGCTACTGTAAATGATATTATTTGCTTCATTTAATTGTGATTTAAAAATTTAGCATTCCTAAGTTCGAAAATTATCGTTAAATAATAAACAGTATATATGAGGGTTATTATTACTAGGATTGTGAGTTTAACATAGTGTTAACTGAGAGAGTGATTTTTATAAGTATTCTGTAAGCATATTATAGTATTTATTGCCGTTTACATAACCCAGTTTATATTGTCTTAGTTCAAGACGAAAAACGCAAGCGTAGCGGTGTTTGCGAAGAGTAATTTAACGTAGAAAGAATATGATTCAGATAAATTATATGCGGCATTAAGTTGCACAATCTGGATTACATCAAGTAGCGTGTCGTTTTAAACCACTAGTAAGTGAATGTTATTTGACCTTAATGTTTATAAATGACGAAAGAAATTTAGGTTTTCTGTCACAAGCGTTTCTTAAATTTTTTATCTAGTTACTCACCCTTTGTTTCTTGTCGATCTTTTAGAATAACGCTGGTTCTGATGGGATAGTGATCTGAATATTCATTCTTGATGAGATTATAATTGAGTATGTCAAAGGATTGGTCAGACATAATATAATCAATTCGAAGGAACGGAATACGTCCGCCATATGTACTGGATACGCCTAGCCCTTTTTCACAAAAAGCATCTGACATAGATTCACTTAATGTGTTATAAGTAAACGAACTTGGAGGATCATTAAAATCTCCAGCGATAATTACAGGATAGGGTGACTTTGACATATGATATTTTACTTTCTTGGCCTGTTCGCTTCGTTTGATATTAGCCTTTTTGTACTTGTTTAATATGCCACCGATTCCTGACCAAGTTTCTTTTTCGTTGAGATTTACATTGTCTATAACCTCTGCCGCATCTCGAGAAATATTATTTGAATAAAGGTGGATACTATATACCCTAATAGTGTCTGCAGCAAATATTATATCAGCCCAGACGCAAGAGTTGGTATTTGTTCCAAAGTCAATTTGTCCTTGAGTTCCCATTGGATATTTACTCCATAAAGTCGCTCCTTTGTTCTCTAGCTTATGCTTATAAATATCTTTAAAACCTTTTTCTATTATTTCTCGTCCAAGGAAACCCGTCTCCTGTGTACAGAGCACATCTACATCATTGTGCATTTTTAGAAAATTAATAAATTCTGCCGATCGGATATTTCTTTTTTCTTTATTCTGTGAATAAGCCCATCTTGCATTTTGAATGTTATAACTCATTACGTTTATTACATGCGGGGAGTTATTATTAGTCGAAGAACTAAAATTGGCAAAGCTTATCAATTGATTCCATCCGATGAGAATACTCACTATACTCAACCAACTCCTACTAGGTTTTCTGATCAACCAATAAACGAGAAGAATTAAATTGATAATAAGGAATACAGGATAGAATAATCCGAAAAATGAAAGTGGCCAAAACTTCGTAGGATCTACAAGTGGAGATATATACGATAATAACAGCACTACAGCGACGACTACGTTTAGAGACCAGATTATTTTTGCGAATAATTTCAATTACAGATTATATTGAGTTGTTTTAGATTAAAGAGTTTTATTTTTTACTTGCGGTAAACAATATCTCTTTTTCTTCATCTGTAAGACTGTCGTAACCGTTTACTTTTATTTTATCGAGTATGATATCTACTTGTTTTTGTAAACCTGTAGAATTCGTAGAGGTACGTTGCTTTTTTATTGAACTCTTTTTTGCCGCTACATGGGTAACCTTAAGAGATGTTTTTTCCTTTTTGGGTATACCATTATATTTGTCAGCTATCCAATTGATGGTGTCCTGCATGGGCTCTGTAATGTCTGATCCCTTTCGAAGCTGCCATACGTAATAAGCACCAAATGCTAAACCACCTAAGTGGCCCCAAGCACCCCCTGTATTTATATTTCCTTGTGTAGCTAGGACATTGATAAATATTACGGCCGCGGCGATCCACTTAATTTTTACATCACCTAGAAATAGTAATCTAACCGTATAATTCGGCGATGTCCATGCTGCTGCTGCTACGATACAAAGTACGGCCGCAGATGCTCCGTGCGCATTTCCTCCAGTTACACCTGCGAAATTGGTAACTAAGAAATAGGCAACCGCTCCTGCAAATCCCCCTAGTAAATATAGTGGTAGTACTCGTCTATCATTTAATAAATCCCCAACAATACGGCCAAACCAATATAATATCAGCATATTAAAAGCCATATGCCACATGCCTAGATGTGCAAACATATGCGTCAATATGGTCCAAGGTCTAGTGAGTAATTTGATTGGGCTGGAGGGGATATATATCCAGTTGCTAAATGAAGTGTAAACACTTGGTAAAAAGGCATTAAATAATGCCAAAAACATAAATACAGCAATATTCACTATGATAAGGCGAGTGATCATATTTCCAGAGTCAAAACTTCGTTTTATATCTTCAATAATAGAATTCATCATATGCCTGCGTCTATCTTAAGCTTTGTAGTTTCCATATAAATCTAATCATTATAAATCCTACTATCGCTCCTCCAAGGTGACCCCAGTGTGCTACACCTTGTTGAAATCCTGTCACACCAGAGAAAAGACCTAAAGCAATGAGCCCTGCGGCAAGATATTTAGCTTTAATTGGTATGGGAGGGAACAGTAACATGAGTTTCATGTTAGGAAATAATGTTGCGAAAGCAATAAGCACTCCGTATACTGCTCCTGACGCTCCAAGAATACTTCCATTTAGAATATAATTAAGTTCTCCAAGTTCTCCTCTATAGTTTCTTCCACTATTGAGAATGGACAAGCCTTCATTTGCCACGGCACTTATCTCAGATGGGTCTAATCCTGCAATAATACCTTGATATTCAAACCACTTGATTCCCATATGTAAAACCACGGCACCTAAACCACTTAAAAAATATAATTGTAAAAACCTTTTAGTGCCTAAGGCTTGTTCTACTAATGGCCCTAAGAAAAATAAAGTCATCATGTTGAATAATAAATGCTGAAAGTCAGCATGCATAAACATGTTAGTGAGAATCTGGTAAGGTTGAAAATTTTCGGATAATGGAAAGTACATGTTTCCCATACTTTTGATTCTTTCGGGCAAAGCCTGTGTACCAAAGAATACGATTACATTAATGATCAATAAATTTTTAACTGCGTCTGTTATTCTTCCCATGTTATGTGGTAAAACGTTTTAGTAAGTCATCTAATTCCATGGTGATAAAACATTTTCGACCATTGGGGCTTTTGTATGGAACAGTACAGGCAAACAATTGATCAACTAATTCGTGCATTTCGTCGGCTTGTAGTAATTTACCACGTTTAATACATGCTGCATTCGCCATAGAGCGAGCGAGGTTACGGTCGATTCCTAGCTGTAATTCTATATTGGAATGATACTGCTGAAGAAGCGTTTCGAGCAATTTTTCAGGTGATTGATTATCTATTCCTACCGGTAGCCCATGTATAATGAAGCTATTCTTACCAAAGTGTTCTATCTCAAAGCCAATAGCATTTACCTTATGTAATATGTTATGTAGAAGGGTCGCATCTGCAGGAGTGAGATCTACAGATATTGGAAAAAGCTGCTTTTGCGTCATACCCACATGCTGATTGAGCTGTTCTATGTAGCCTTCGTATAAGATACGCTCATGTGCTGCTTGCTGATCTATCAGTAGAAAGCCAGATTTGATCTGATTAACTATGTAGGTATTATGTATCTGGTAAGGGTCTTTACGTGATTTACTGGCTATTATTACCGGTTGATCATCGCCTTGATTCATGAGATCACTTTCTAGAGTGATAGCTTGACTTTGATTAGTATTGGCTTGAAGGTCTTGGTAAAGATCTTCCCAAGAATTGATATTATCTCTTTGTTGCTGTGTCAATTTCGGTCCATTGGAGATATCGCCACTTTGCTCTCTTTCTACACCATCGCTACGCATATCATGAGTCATACGGCTAGAGAAATTGGAATCCATACCAAAGTCTAAAGTAGGCGTAACAGTATAGGCACCTAGTGCATGCTTAACCGATACTTTTATGAAGTTGTATATGAGTCGTTCTTCTTCGAACTTGATTTCAGTTTTAGTGGGATGAACATTGATGTCGATCATCGACGGCGAGAGCTCTAAGAATATAACGTAGAAGGCATAATTATCCTTAGGAATCAGCTCATCATAAGCCACTCTTATCGCATGATTGAGATAATTGCTTTTAATAAATCTCTTATTGACAAATATGTATTGGTCGCCTTTCTTTTTCTTGGCCGCTTCTGGTTTAGATATATAGCCTGAGAGTTTGAGAATGTCAGTGTCCTCGCTTACAGGTACGAGTTTGTCATTAGTATTTTTACCAAATAGGCCTACTATACGCTGACGTAAATTACCTGGAGGGAGATGATATACTTCATTACCATTATGATACATTGTGAAGAAAATATCAGGATTAGCCAATGCTAACCTATTAAACTGGTCTGTTATATGACGAAGCTCTACTGGATCAGATTTTAGAAACTTGCGTCTAGCAGGTACATTATAGAATAGATTTTTCACAGAGAAGTTAGTTCCTACATTAGTTTCTATTGGTTCTTGTTTCTTTACTTTCGATCCTTCTATGAGTATGCGTGTGCCTAGTTCGTCATCTTTGGGCTTAGTTAGCATCTCTACTTTAGCAATGGCTGCAATCGAAGCCAAGGCCTCTCCTCTAAAACCCAAAGAACTGATGCTGAACAGATCGTTAGCTTCACGTATTTTGGAAGTAGCATGTCTCTCAAAGCTCATACGAGCGTCAGTAGCGGTCATACCTTTACCATTATCTAGTACTTGTATGAGTGTTTTGCCTGCTTCTTTTATGATGAGTTTGATCTCTTTGGCACTAGCATCTAGAGCGTTTTCCATTAGCTCTTTTACTACAGAAGCCGGCCGCTGGATTACCTCTCCGGCAGCGATCTGATTAGCAATTGAATCTGGAAGGAGCTGAATGATATCAGCCATATATCAGTCTTGTTCTTACGTTTTTAAAATATGATGAATGTTGGAGTGCGTTTTTTGGTAAAAAACGACAAAATAATAGTCATTCGTCATTTGTAACAGCCGCAAGATACATCAGTCGATAGGGATATACTAAAGATTTGGTCGAAGGTATTCGACATTGTATCCACAATTTGCTTTCTTCGGGGCAATAAGTGTCACATCAAATTATTTCTCATATAATATTCTCACATATATAAAATAAGGCTAATTTCGTAGATTAATCCAATTCTATGCATTATCCAGAACGTTACCTAGTTACCGCAGCACTTCCATATGCTAATGGCCCTCTTCATATCGGTCACTTGGCTGGAGCATATATTCCTTCGGATATCTATGTAAGGTTTCAAAGGATGATGGGCAAAGACGTCGTATATATCTGTGGATCAGACGAAAACGGTGCAGCTATAACACTGAGAGCACTTAAGGAAGGAAAGAAACCGAAAGAGATTGTAGATGAGTATGATGCTAGTTTTCGTAAGTCATTTAAAGGAATGGGCATCTCTTTTGACATGTTTCATAGGACGTCAGACTCTCTGCACCATGAAACTGCTCAAGAGTTTTTCAAGACCTTATATGACCAAGGAGAGTTTAAAGAAGAAGTTTCTGAGCAATACTATGATGATGAAGCTAAGCAATTCTTAGCAGATAGATATATAAAAGGAACGTGCCCTAAGTGTGGCCATGATTCTGCATATGGCGACCAATGTGAAAACTGTGGATCGACACTAAGCCCAATAGAATTAATAGATCCTATATCCACAATCACTGGTACGTCTCCAATACTTAAGGCGACTAAGCATTGGTATCTACCATTAGACAAGTATGAAGGATGGCTCAGAGAGTGGATCACTGATGGTACAGTCGATGGAGAACAATTACATGACACTCAAAAATGGAAAAATCATGTTCTCGGTCAATGTAAGTCATGGCTAGATGGTGGTCTCCAACCAAGGTCTATGACTAGAGATCTAGATTGGGGTGTAGATGTTCCACAAAGCATAGAGGGCGCAGAAGGTAAGAAACTATATGTATGGATGGATGCACCTATAGGCTATATTTCTGCTACCAAAGAATGGGCTAAGCAAAATGGTAAAAACTGGGAAGAATATTGGAAAGATGACAAGAGTGAATTAATTCATTTTATAGGTAAGGACAATATCGTATTCCACTGCCTCATATTCCCTTCAATACTAAAAGCGCACGGAGGATATATACTTCCTAAGAATGTACCGGCTAACCAATTTATGAATCTTGAGGGTGACAAGATCTCGACATCTCGCAATTGGGCAGTATGGGTTCATGAATACCTAGAAGATTTCAAGGGACAACAAGACGAACTCAGATATTACCTCATTAAGAATATGCCTGAGCTAAAGGATAGCGAATTTACTTGGGCAGGATTCCAAGAGATGAATAATAATGAGCTAGTAAACAACCTTGCCAATTTCGTCAATCGAGTTGTCGTCCTTTCTAATAAATATTATGACGGTATCGTCCCTGACTTCGATCCAGATCTAATGATCATAGGACCGGATGGTGAAGCGGAAACTGCATTTCATGATAGTGAAATTCTCAGATTATTTGATGGTGTACATGTATTGTGTCAACATATCAGAGACTATGACTTCCGAGCAGCTTTAAGCCAGCTGATGTTGATATCCACTAAGGGTAATCAGATCCTTCAATTTAATGAGCCATGGAAACTTCAAAAGACTGATCCTGAGACTGTGAAAGTCGTAATGAATCTTGCGTTACATTATGTAGCTGTTTTAAGCACAGTGATGAGACCATTCCTTCCGTTTACATCGGATAAATTACAGGGAATACTCAATTTAGATGCGATCAAGGAAGAAGATGAAATGGTATCTATGTTAGACATACTAGCTGCAGGAGAACCGCTATTAAATGCAGGACATAAGATTGGTCAACCAGTACACTTATTCAGTAGAATAGATGATGCTGTAATCGAAGCACAAAAAGCCAAACTTGTAAAACCTGTAGAGGAAGCACTAGTAACTGCGAGAGCAGTTACTATAGAAACAACACCAATAAAGGAAGAAATCGCTTTTGATGATTTCATGAAATTGGATATTCGTACGGCTACTATTCTTACTGCGGAGAAAGTAAAGAAAGCAGATAAATTGCTCAAACTTGAAGTAGATATGGGATCTGAGCAACGCACAGTTGTTTCAGGAATCGCAGAGCATTATACTCCAGAAGAAGTTATCGGAAAACGAGTATCTATCCTTGCTAATCTTGCATCTCGAAAAATCAGAGGTGTAGAGTCAAAAGGAATGATCCTCATGGCTGAAGATGCTGATGGAAAACTTAGTTTTGTGAGTCCAGAAGATGGATGGCAAAATGGTGCTACTGTTTGTTAATTTTAAAGCGTAGTGCGTATTTCAGTATTAAGGAATAATATTATCAGAAATTCAAAAATCCGCTTTTTACGAATTTGCAATGGCAATTGTATACATTGATATTTTTACACCAGGATAAACTTTCATCAAAGCTAAAGCACAAGCTTCTAGTGTAGCTCCAGTCGTAACTACATCATCAACTATTAGTATGTGTTTGTTATTAAGATCAACTTTTGTTGTCACGAAGAATGATTTTTCGACATTTTCTATTCGTTGAATACGAGACTTTTTTGTCTGTGAAGATGTGTTTTTGATTTTTAGCAAGATGTCTACACTACATGGAATATTCGAATATTCCGAAAGGCCTTGAGCGAAAGCTTCACATTGATTATATCCTCTTATGCTCTTTTTTACTTTATGTAAGGGCACAGGTATAATGATATCAATATCTTTTAAGTAATCTACTTTTTCTACTAATTCAGCTGCCATATTGCCTAAGAAGACACCGATAAAAAATTTGCCTCCGTACTTGAATTTGTGCATTAGCTCTTGTACCGCACCTTCTTTTCGGAAGTGTAGATATGCAGCTCCTTTTTCTATATTGACTCGACCGAGAAAGTGATTTGTAAAACTATTGTTTGCCATTATATGATGATCTGTAATAGGAAGATCATACATGCAATCAGTACAAAGTAGATTCTCATGACTCAAGCGAATATTACACCCTACACAGGCCTCTGGAAAGAGGTGTTTGATTATTTTTTTGATAGCTGTTTTTACATTCATGCGAATAAGGTAGGAAGATTTAGTAAGATCATCAAATGAAGAGATTGCTATACTATACTGTCCAAAAGGATTCTGATTAGATGAATTACAGAACTCCTATTACTTTGTGTAATATTCGATCAATAAAGGCTCTAAATCAACCAATTCCGATTATCTTTGTTATCTACATTAAGTCTAAATAAGACAAATAAGATAATGACAGTCTACGATTTACAAGAGGGTCAATCAGCATTAATCAAGAGTATACTTACAGATAGTTATACCTGTAAGTTACTGACATTGGGCTTGTTACCTAAATCAAAGGTGACATATGTTAGATCAGCACCATTAGGCGGAGCTAGATATCTTAAGATAGACGATCATTATATCGCCATTAGAGAAGATGAGGCTAAAACGATTCTGATTGAAGAAGTAATGTAAACTATGGCCGATAAGAGACTTTCAGTTGCCCTCATAGGTAACCCCAACGCTGGCAAATCCACCATATTCAATCTATTGACGGGTCTGCGTCAGCATGTTTCTAATTTTCCTGGAATTACGGTAGACAAAAAGATAGGTGTATTCCAAATAGGCAGCGGTGAGAAAGTAGACCTTATCGATCTTCCGGGCATATATAGTCTATTTCCTAATAGTAAAGACGAAAAACTAGTCGTTGACATCATCACGGATCCTACTAATAGCAACTATCCTGACTTAGTATTGTATGTAGCTGATGTTAATAATCTAGAGAGACATTTACTATTATCTACGCAGTTACTCGATTTAAAGATACCGATGATTGTCGTGCTAAACATGATAGATATTGCAGAAGCGAATGAGCAATCTGTAGACGCTGACGCACTGCAAAAAGAATTAGAAGTACCAGTACTAACCATGAGTGGTAAGACTGGTTATCAAATTGATGAACTCAAAAATAAAATTGAAAAATTTATTTCGGAGGGCAAAGATGCATTCGTAAAAGAAGAGCCGTTCTATTGCATGACAGCTGGTGAAAAAGTGCTTACAGATAATGTAAATGCAGTAATGAAATCGGACCAATCTTATAGAAGTAAAATATTGGCTCACCATCATGAGTGGTTATCACATCTTAATGCAGCAGATCGCATACAGATTAAAAGTATAGCTGGAGAAGCTGGATTTGACAATATAAAAGGTCAGATCAGCGAGACGATGAACCGATACAATAAGTTTGGCTACCTTGTAAAATCTACTCTAAATAAACCCAACCTATCGAGTCAGTCATTTACTGAGAAGATAGATAATATCATCACACATAAGATTGTTGGTCCTATTATTTTCTTTGCGATCATGCTACTGATGTTTCAGTCCATTTATTCTTGGGCGAGTTTCCCTATGGATCTGATAGATGGATTTTTTGGTACTGCAGGCTCTTTTGTGAGAAGTATCCTGCCGGAAGGATGGTTTACAAATTTGATTGTGGATGGAATCATTGCTGGATTGGGCGGTATCTTGATCTTTATACCACAGATCACGATATTGTTCTTATTGATAGCGGTGTTGGAAGAGTCTGGATATATGTCTAGAGCTGTATTTATGTTTGATGGACTTATGCAGAGATTCGGTCTCAATGGTAGAAGTATAGTAGCTCTAGTATCGAGTGGCGCTTGCGCAATACCAGCCATAATGAGCACTCGTACTATAGGTAATCGTACAGAGCGACTTATTACGATCATGGTGAGTCCATTAATCAGCTGTAGTGCGCGTATACCTGTATATACGGTACTTATTGGTTTTGTAGTTGCACCTGGATCGATAGGTGTTTTTAATACTCAAGGCTTGGCATTTATGGGACTGTACATGTTGGGTATTATCGCTTCATTATTAGTCGCGCTAGTATTTAAGACTTTATTGCCAAGTGACGAAGAGGGATCTTATCTTATGATGGAACTCCCACAATACAAGCGTCCAATTTGGAAAAATGTACTAATTACAGTAAAAGAAAAAGTACAGGCTTTTGTAGTGGAAGCAGGTAAAGTAATCTTGGTAATATCAGTAGTATTGTGGTTTTTAGCGAGTTATGGTCCAGGTACTCAAGTACAAGATGCAGAATTGGAAGCCATTTCGATGTCTACTCAGCAAGGATTAGAAGATACAGAGAAAGAAAACCTAATTGCAGCAAAGCGAATCGAAGCATCGTATGCTGGCCATCTAGGTAAATTTATAGAGCCAGCCATTGCACCATTGGGCTTTGATTGGAAGATAGGTATAGCATTGCTCACTTCGTTTGCCGCAAGAGAAGTATTTGTGGGGACGATGGCCACTATATATAGTATAGGAAGTAGTGATGATGAGACTTCTGTCACTGGACAGATGTTAAAGGAACGTAGGCCGGATGGTCGATTGGTCTATGACTTTGCTACGTCGTTATCATTATTAATTTTCTATGTATTCGCCTTACAGTGCATGAGTACAATAGCGGTGACAAAGAGAGAGACCAACTCATGGAAGTGGCCGATTATTCAGTTTGTCTATATGGGATTGATGGCATACTTGGGCAGCTTGATGGTGTATCAGATATTTTCTTAAGTAGGCGCCCTCCACTAGAGATTTTGGTAGGTAAGCCCAATTTAATTGTCGTTATTTGCTACTCAAATCAATTCATTTCTATTGCCAAGTACAAAGGATAATATTGTCAACTTATTTATGATGAAAGTGAAGTTCGCTATGTCATCATCTGTAGCGACATTAGTAGACTATGTTTTATATCAGGTATTAGTGAGATATTTGTTTTCGCCTGTGGTATCCAATTTGATATCAGCTACTGTGGGTATGGTGATTAATTTTTTTTTGCAGAAAAAATATATATTCGAACTCAAACGATCTGTAAAGATTGCATTCATTATATCTTTATTTGTCTCAGTAGGAGGCATAGGTATAAGTACAAGTATTATTCATTTTTTGAATAAAAGTGAAATGCTAGCGGGCAATCAGTATATTATCAAAGCGATAGCTACAGGGACAGTGTTTTTTTATAATTTTTATATGAAGAGATTTGCATTCGAAAAACGATTTATATAAATAAAGAATTACTTCAAATTATATGGATAAAAAAATACAACTCGAAATTATTTGGTGGACAATTACAGCAATCGTCATTGTGCTAGTAATGTTTCCTATTTGGTCAGAGGTAGGTACAGATTTTAGGTATCACAATTCTAATATCATGGCGGTATTCATTTTTATGGTTTACTCAAGGCTGTTATTTGTACTTAGACATACATACATTGCTAAAAACTCATTGATGAAAATTATTTTTGTCATAATGAGTATTCCGTTATTTATATATTTTATGGATCGCATCAATGAATTTCAGACTTTTGTAGATGATAATGGAGATACATCATTATTAACTCAGTATAGTGATCGTGTTGCAAATCTTACCAAGTATATTAGATATGAATATTTATTTTTTGCAGTTGCAGCATTGATAACCGTAGCTATGATGCCTTTTCGTATGATACTTTCTTTATGGCGTACTCGTAACAGGGGAACGGTATAGTACCTTTTATTCAACTGTCTTTAAACAACATAGAAATATTACATCTGTCTAAATGATCAATCCAGGAAAAATATCGCTTTCGACTATTGGATGGTCTTTACTTTTTATGTTGGTTCTATATTTTCCTACGATTCATTACATAAACCATCTTCCGATTAGGTGGTGGGATGAATCCTTATTTGGACTCAGAGCATTACATATTTATAAGACAGGTGATTATTTATCTAACTTTCAGCTGTATGATGGATTGATGGACCATCGTAATACTAAGCTTCCTTTTACTACTTGGATACAGGTGTTATTTATGAAATTTTTGGGAGTAAAAGTGTTAGCTCTTAGGTTGCCTGTGATTATGATTTTTTTGGCAACGGTAGCTTTCACATTAAGATTTGCTAAGAAGAATTTATCTGCTATCTCTATTGGTGTAATTTTTACATTAGTGACGATATGTAGTCCAGGTATTGTACGTGACCATATCCTTCGTACAGGAGACCACGACATGGCTTTTCTCTGTTATTTATTTGTGATGGTAATTTCTTATTTCCAACATTTAGAATGTAACAGCAAGAAGTACTTGGGTTTGTTCGCAATATCACTTATAGCCGCATTGCTCACTAAAAATTTATTGGCTGGGGCATTCTTACCAGGACTCTTGCTATACACTATTTATTCTAAAAAAATTATTGGAGTACTCACTGACAAGTTTGTTTGGATTATTATTCTATCAGTTGTAGGTATTTTTTCTGGTTCCGTTTTTTATCTCAATGAGACTTATCCAGGTTTTGTAGATCGTATGTGGGGGTATGAATTGATGGGTAGATATATAGATGCTAAAGATGGACACAAAGGTGGGTTTGGATTCTTTCTGAATGATTTAGCTGTTACATCCTTTAAAATTTATTTTTGGATGGTCCCTTTATCCTTATTAGTACTGTTTACGAAAAAGTTGTCTGGTATTTCATCTAGACTTTTGATCTGTTTAGGAATTGTTTATTTTTCATATATATTGATTATTAGTTTTGCAGAAACTAAGCTGTTTTGGTATGGTACACCTATCATTCCTGTTGGAGCTATGATGATCGGTATTGCCTTAAATCATATTTATAATGTTTATATTTTAAATAAGAAAAAATATTTACGGTATTTAATTTTAAGTGTTTTTGCAATAATAGTATTTGTGATTCCTTACAAGGGAATCGTAGAAAGTATTATTCAAGATCAAATTATGCACGGAGAGGAAAGGTTTGGTTTATTTATAAAAAAAATATCGATGGATCACCCTAGTATTATATCATTCACATTAGCAGATAAGGATTTTGGTACGGCAGCTATGTGGTACAAAGAGCAGTATAATATTGAAAATGAGTATAATATAAATTATAAAAGCAATAACACATTTGGATTAGGCGAAACAGTAATGACTTGTCTCTACGATGTTACGCCCAATATTTTGAAACAATATGAGGTCGAGGTAATACAAATTTGGAATAATTGTCAATTGATTAAAATAATAAGGGAGAAATAGTTGTATCAGTATTATAGTAATGATTAATCTTTGACATGAACCTGGTTTGGTAGTGACATTCAAGATACTATTTCTGAAGAATCAGTCGGGATTAGGAAACACTTTGGAGACCCTATAAAAACGTTTCTTACTATTTTGCTCTACTTTGTTTAGAGTTATTACAATAAATTACTCTTCAACTAAAAATAAATCAGAAGCGATCCCATCCGCTAGTAATTTTCCTTTGGGTGTCAATCTATAATGATTGTCTTCTAGAAGGACATGTTGCGATTTGATATACTTAGCGATATTTTTATGGACATTATTTAATTCTGATGAAAATCTATTATTTAATTCGTTAAGATCTACTCCCCACATAGTTCGTAGTCGAGTCATTATGTATTCATTGAATTGATCTGCGTATTTGGTTTGTTCTCTTTCTGAAGGAATGATACCTTTAGAAATACTTTTTATGTATTTGGCATTATTATTAATGTTCCATTGTCGAAAAGTAGGTTGATAAGAATGGGCACTTGGGCCTAGACCAAGGTAAGGTACAGACATCCAATAATTGGTGTTGTGAACGGCATATTTACTGGGTTTGGCGAAGTTTGAAATTTCATAATGATCATATCCTGCTGTAGTAAGAGAATGTATCAACTGAAGATATTGTTTATTTACTTCCATTTCTTTAGGCAAAAGGATTCTCCCTTTTTTTACCATATGATCCAGGAAAGTTTTTGGTTCTACAGTCAGGGCATAGCTTGATATATGATCTACATCAAGTTCCAGTGCTTTATCGATATTATACTGCCACGAATCTTGAGTTGAACTAGGCATACCATATATGATATCAATACTGAGATTATCTATGCCAGCATCTTGACATATTTGTACTGCTTTTAGACTTTCATCAGAATTGTGTGCCCTATTAGATGCTAATAATTCACTATCTATAAATGATTGTATGCCTATACTTAGTCTATTGACACCTCCAGCTCTCAGTTTCGATATTTTTTCAGTAGTGATATCGTCAGGATTAGCCTCTAGAGTTATTTCTATATTGTTTTCCCAGCTATAATTCTTAGAAAGACGTTCCAATATTTGATTGATTTCGGATGTTTCTAGTAATGAGGGTGTGCCACCACCAAAATATATTGTTGTTAGATTTTTGTTTGTGAGGAAATCTTTCTGAAGATCTATCTCTTTACAAATGGCAGTAACCATCTCGTCTCTATGTCGTAGACTTGTACTAAAGTGAAAATTACAGTAGTGGCAGGCTTGTTTGCAGAAAGGGATATGTATATAAATACCAGCCATTGTTTATCTTCGTTAGAGAGTGTGTAAATAGAGATGACAAACATAGTTGAAATACTGCAGAGAAATAGAATGAGGCTTGCGTTGATCCGCAAGGCTTTAAAGATATGTCTATGTATATGCTTTTCGACAGCGATGTATGCTCAGCAACATCAGTTAATACTTGAGATTACAAAAGATGAGACTAAGCAGAATTTAACGGTATCATTAGACTCATCTAGAGTTATATCCTATAGTGATAGTCTAGTAAATGTCTGGAGGTCAGATGGTTATCTTAATGCTGAAGTAGACAATATTAGAGCAGATTCACTTATATCCAAGGCTATTATTTACCAAGGATATCGCTATGAAGAATTTCAATTAGATATAGATCTCCAAACCAACATTCTGTTGCAAGAGGCTGGAATGGCGAACATTCGATGGATGGGAAATACCTATAGCCATGAGCGTGTGCGTGATGTTATGGATAGAATTCTAATTTATTTAGAGAATAACGGATATCCATTTGCTACGGTGAAGCTTGATAGTACAGGGATAAATAAAGGATCGATTACTGCTAAACTAGTCGTAGATAGGAAAAAACTAGTGCTGATGGATACGTTGGCAATTACTGGAGATGCCAATGTTTCTGATCTTTTTATCAGGAGGTATCTAGATATCAAGGCTGGAGATCCATATAGCCTTCAGAAGATATTAGTTACCAAGAAGAAAATTAGTGATCTCCCATACTGTAGATTAAAGAGTGACCCTATTGTTTCATTTGTCAACAGAAAGGCGGTATTAAAATTCGAACTTTTAAAGCAGCAGGCGAGTGCGTTTGATTTCATCATAGGTGTGCTACCTAGCAATATGAATGGGCAGCGAGAATTTATAATCACTGGCGAGTTTAAAGGTGATCTACATAATGAGCTAGGCTATGGAGAACGCATCTATGCAAAGTTTGAGAGACTGAAGCCTGAGACACAAGAGCTCGAATTAAAATTTAATTTGCCTTATTTGGGTAATCTACCTTTTGGTATAGATACTGATTTCGGACTGTATAGGGGAAGCACAAATTTTTTAGAATTGAAGTCGAAACTTGGATTGCAGTATTTGTTTTCTGGATTGGACTATATCGATGCTTCTTGGTATTTTAATTCTTTACGGTTAATTGAAATAGATACCGTATCGTTAATTGCAAATAGAAGACTTCCCTCTCAGTTAGATGTCAATTATACTGGTGGTGGAGTAGGTGTATCTATTGAGGATGTAGACTATAGGTTTAACCCAGGAAAAGGATGGCGAGGAGCTTTAAATTCTACATTGGGCATCAAGTCTATCGTCGCTAATAATACGATACAAAGCATTTCTGAGGGGTCGCTAGATTTCGCAGAAGCATATGATACCTTGGAGCTAAATTCTTTTCAAGCAGAATTATATGCACAGATAGAATATTATAAACCAATTGGCACATGGGCAACAGTAAAAACTTCAGTAAAGTCTGCTTATAAATACAATCAAGAGCGACTTTATGACAACGAATTATTTCGGATCGGTGGCAATCGACTGCTTAGAGGATTCGATGAACAATCCATATTAACTGATCTTTATGCTGTTGCTACTGTAGAGTTTAGAGTAGTTTTGGATCAAAACAGTTTTCTTAGTTTTCCATTTATAGATTACGGCAGAGTGCATAGTCTCAGAGAAGGAGAGAAGAGCTGGGAAAATACATTTGGAACTGGCTTTGGTCTTAACTTTGCCACTGGAGCAGGAATATTTAACGTCTCATTTGCTATAGGTAAGCGAGCAGATATACCTGTCGATTTCTCTGCGACAAAAATTCACTTTGGTTATGTGAGTTTATTTTGATTGACCGCATGCTTATTGTTAATTAACTTTTTTGTTCTTTCGATTTTACAGTCGATCATTAATGTGAGAATTGTAATGTTGCTTCGCTACCTAGGATTCTTTTTTTCTCGTCGAACAAAAGGAAACAGAAAAGAAATCTTTTTCAAAGGAATTTTACTTGTTTGGACCTCTCAAATAAACCAAACAGAAAATGCTAAAATGGCTCCAATGATGCACCAATGCTTAACGTATTTACCCTTTATAGAATATCCACTTAGCCAACTCTTTGAACGAAGCTTTTTTGCCATACATAAGTATACCCACTCTATAGATACGCCCAGCTAACCAGGTGAACAATATTACGAATGCAATGAGTGAAATCATAGATACGGCTATTTGCCAAATAGGAGGATCCATAGGTAACCTTGTAGGCATAACGATACTGGACAGCAAGGGTAGCATTGATCCCCAGACAGCAACTGTACTGTTAGGGGCTTGTACTGCACTTACTCCAATGTAAACTGCAAATACTAGTGGAAGCATGATAGGCATGGTAAGACTATTTGCTTCATTGATATCTTCTCCTACTGCAGAACCAACTGCTGCGAATAACGATGCATATGCAAAGTAACCAGCAAAGAAATAAAATAATGTAAGCGGTATGATTTTCCACCAGTTGAGTTCCGCTAACTCTGTGAGTATTTGTGCTATTTTATCTTTATTAGAGAATGCAGTTTCGGCTTGTGCCTGTAATTCTGGATCTAAGTTAGGAGCAGCCATACTACTTGCATCCATCCCAAAGAATGTACTTCCTACAGTAAAGAGGAGAACAGATAACAACAACCAAATCGAAATCTGAGTAAGACCTACTAAGCCAACGCCAATTACTTTTCCCATCATCAATTCGAACGGCTTTACTGAAGAGATGATGACTTCTACTATTCTACTTATCTTTTCTTCCATCACTGATCTCATCACCTGCATGCCGTATATCAATATGATAAAGAACATAGCATAACCTACTATACCGCCCAATATACCTCCGACTGCACTTGTGATAGAACTTACTTTTTTATCTGACTTTACCATATTAGGATTGATACTTATGTCGGTATCTAGATTAGATAGTAACTCTTCAGAAATTTCAAGTTCTCTCAATTTGAAGTTTCTAACTTTTTTGGAAATAGATCTTTCCAACCTCGAACTTTCATCTAGAGCTAATTGCTCATCAGAGTGAAAATTTACTACATATTTAGAAGCCGTAGGGTCGTCAAGTGGAGCTATGACTAGGATTCCATTATTTTCGCCTTTTTTGTATGCTTTTATGCTTTGCGTAAAATTATCTTTTGTAAATGTGAAAGCTATATTATTGGTAGCTTTTACAGATCCTTCTAGCAAGTTGGATTGATCAATAACGACAATTTGTTTTTGATCATCGCTTTCGCTACTCATTACCAAAGTTAGTGCAGCTATGAATACAACTATTCCTATTGGAGCTAAGAATGTAGTAAGTAGAAACGTCTTATTTTTTACTCTAGTAGAGTACTCTCTTTTTATAATTAACCAGATTTTATTCATTGCTTTCTCCTACTTTTTTGATGAATATTTCGTTGAGGGACGGAAGTACTTCTTGATACGATTTTATCTCTATTCCTTTACTGATTAAGTTTTGGAGTAGTTCATTACCATTATGGCCTGCCGTAGCTTGTATTGTTACAGATTTATCATCATCAGATATGATTCTGAAATGGGGGCTCTTTAGATCTGTTGGCATATTACCATCAAATTCTATACGGAAGATGTTGTCCTTATATTCTTGCTGCACTTGATCTACATCACCTTCGAGTATTACTTTTCCTTGATTGATAAGCACGATACGATCACAGACCTTTTCTACTTGTTCCATTCTGTGTGTAGAAAATATAATACTAGTTCCTTGTCTATTGAGTTCCGCTATCTCGTCTTTGATCAGATTAGTATTGATAGGATCTAGACCAGAGAAAGGCTCATCGAGTATTAGTAGCTTTGGGTTATGCACAACAGTTGCTATGAATTGAATCTTTTGTTGCATACCCTTAGAGAGTTCTTCTACTTTCTTTCCCCACCAGTCTTCTATGCCAAATTTGATAAACCAATTTTTAATTGATTCTTTGGCTTCTTTCTTATCCATTCCTTTGAGCTGAGCAAGATACAGTAGTTGCTCTCCTACTTTCATCTTCTTATATAGCCCTCTTTCCTCAGGCATATAACCCATATGCGATGAAGTCATCTCATTGATAGGTTCTCCATCTAGCAGTATAACTCCTTTGTCTGCAGCAGTGATAGAGGTGATGATCCGTATGAGAGATGATTTTCCAGCACCGTTTGGTCCTAGCAGTCCAAAAACGATTCCTTTGGGGATATCGAAGCTAACTTGATCTACAGCAGTATGATTGTGGTACTGCTTCACCACGTTATCTAGAGATAATATGTTCATTTGTAATAGTTGACTTGATTGATAGCTCTAAATTAATCATTAGAGGCAAAGGGGCTTTTATTTTTCGATTAAAAGAGTGAGAGAATCGATTAAGAGGATAGAAATTGGAAAGTGTAGGTGGCTCTGATACATTTTTTCATTGGATCCTTTTTTATATAATTCGATAACCTATCCTAAACATTATAAGAGTTGAATAAGATATAATTTGTTAGATCATCTCAATTTTTGAAAACGAAACAGCAGTCAATTTAAAGAAAACATTAATTAGGGTATACAAATGAAACGGTCTTCTCTAGGTCCAGATGTAAACTCCGACCAACTGGACAGCCATGTGTTGCTGCTTCAAGGATTTTTCGATCCTTAGGTGTATGTTCATTTGCGAAGTGAATTAGTACTTCTAATTTTGATATACGACGAGGATCTGATGCCATAGTCTTAGTTATCTCAGCGGTAGTTCCATTTATATCTATCTTATGATTACGTGCAGCTATTCCCATAATAGTAAGCATACAGCTACCTAGTGCCGTAGCGACAAGATCAGTTGGGGAGAAAGCCTGACCTTTACCTTCATTGTCTAAAGGAGCATCTGTTGATATTAGTGTACCTGTCTTCTTATGAATGGCTTTGCATCGTAAACCACCTTCGTAAAGTACTTTAGCTGTCATTCTTCCTCGGTTTTAAGAGCATCGCGATTATTCTTATTATCGAATCTTCTATTTCTTTCTTCAGTACGCGCTTTATCAGATTCGTCGTATTTGATTATGATCTCTTTGACTAGCCTATGTCTAACCACATCGTCCGCGGTAAGGAATAGTTGTCCTATTCCTTTGATATTCTTCAGTATATCTAGCGCTCTGTACAATCCAGACTTTTGATGTCCAGGAAGGTCTATCTGCGACAAATCTCCAGTGATGATGCACTTTGCAGATGGTCCTAGTCTTGTCAAAAACATTTTAAGCTGTGTAGTAGTACAGTTCTGTGATTCGTCCAATATGATAAAGGCATTATCCAATGTTCTACCTCTCATAAATGCCAATGGAGCCACTTCTATAATTCTTGTCGCCATAAAATAATTAAGCTTTTCTGAAGGTAGCAGATCGTCTAGCGCGTCATAAAGTGGACGCAAGTATGGATCTACTTTATCATTGAGATCACCCGGAAGAAAACCTAAACTTTCGCCAGCTTCTACCGCAGGTCTTGTAAGGATAATCTTTTTTACAAGTTTGCTTTTCAGTGCTTTGACCGCTAGAGCTACTGCCACATAGGTCTTACCAGTACCTGCAGGACCTACAGCAAAAATTACATCATTCTTTTCGCTCATCTCTACGAGCTGCTTTTGATTTTTAGTTTTAGCTTTGATAGGTTTGCCTCCACGACCAAATACTATGGTGCTACTATTACTAGTCTTTGATATTTTATTTTCGAAGGCGTGATTATTTTTTAGTAAATCTATAACGGATTGCTTGTTTAGGTCGTGTTTTTCTTTGAGTAAACGTACCATGAGTTCTATTTTCTCTTTGGCTTTTTGAGTATACTTTTTTTCTCCTTTTAGCTTTATCTGGTTACCTCTACCTGTGAAGATCACCTCAGGATAAGCCTCCTTTATAAGATCAAGATTTTGATTGTTTTGTCCATATAGATCTGATGGATCGACAGCATCGATGGTAAGTACTATTTCACTCAATATAGTTTGGTATGTTGTGTATGGAAAGAATTTAGCAATATTGCTTCTAATGAGATATCGTGCTTCTACACAATAACATGGTTTTTAAGAATGCATTTTCATACATTTGTGTTCAATCAAAAGTAACATAGTTTACTAGAAAAGCGAAGAATATTTAATGTCCCAGATGCAGATCGTCTCACTCACAACTGATTTTGGTATAGCTGACTACTTTGTCGCTGACCTCAAAGCGTCCATTCTGTCTCAGTATGGGTCTGTGCAGTTTGTCGATGTGAGCCACCAGATAGCGTCTCATGATATTATGCAGGCAGCTTATTATATTCAGAATGTCAAGAAATCTTTCCCTGTAGGCACGATACATATTGTGGCAGTTTACAATTACTATAGTGAAAATAGTAAGTTCGTCGCTATAGAGAAGGATGGCCATTACTTTCTTGGACCAAACAATGGAGTTTTCTCCCTAGTATTTGATAATGTAGATCATAGTTCAGTAAGAGAAATAGATTTTGGTGAAGAAATGTCTTTGACGCAATTATTTAGTAATGCAGTAGCACTCATCAGTAATGGTATACCATTAGAGGATATAGGGCCTATAGTATCAGATTTTCAATCGAAGTTGCCTATAAGTCCTGTGATTACTCAGTCACAGATCAGAGCGACTGTAATGCATATAGATCACTTTAATAATGCAGTAATCAATATTACAAAGGAACAGTTTGATAGAATCAAAGCAGGTCGTGGATTTGAGATATATTACAAGCAGACTGATCCTATTCGAAAAATTAGTAATCATTATGGTGAAGTTGCAGTGGGCGAGGTGTTAGCATTGTTTGATAGTACAGGATATCTAGTGATCGCTATCAATATGGATAGAGCTTCTGATCAACTCAATTTGATTAAAAATGAGACTATCCAAATCAACTTCATATGATTAAGCGAATAGTTAAACTTCGTATCCGACTAGAGGAGCAGGAGACTTTTAAAGCGTTATTTCTCCAAAGTAAATCGACTATCCAATCATTTGACTGTTATCATGTAGAGTGTTTGCAAGCCATAGACAATCCTTATATATTTTTCACATATAGCCATTGGGCATCTGTAGAAGCACTCAACGAGTATCGTAATTCTGATGAATTTGCAACTATATGGAAAAAAACCAAGGCTTTATTTGGAGATAGGGCAGAGGCGTGGAGTACAGAAGAGGTAATTACTAGGGATAATAAATAGAATTAAATCTATCACTAGGGATTATTTCCCCTACAATATCGTTATTACAATCATGTGGATATTTCTTTACCTTTCATTATTTCTTTCGGGATCAACAGATCATGATGTGCACTTGAGCAAGAGTGAGATCAATTATGACACCAAAACCCAGACAGTACAAGTAAGTATCAGTTTATTTCTGGATGATTTGGAAAACGCTTTAGCAGCTAGAGGCGCAGAGGGTGTAAAGTTATTTAGCTCATATGAAGTAGAAAACGCAGAAGAACTTATAGCGGAATACTTAGACGAAAAAATAAGATTTGTTCAAGGTAATAAAGACCTTTTTACTACCTACTTGGGCCGAGAGATAAGTGAGGACTTATCTGCAATTTGGTGTTATATAGAAGTAGCTCAAGTAGCTCAAGATCAGATACTAACCGTGACTAATGAGATATTTATGGAAATATATGATGATCAAAAACATGTGATGGTAATCACTAAAGACCTTAAAAGAGTAGATCATTGGATCATAGACGAGGCTCCATACGCTCAAGATATTCGATTATAAGCGTGGCGTATTCCAATACTTTTAAAAATATACTAATAGATTGGTATGAAGATCATAAAAGAGATCTTCCATGGCGCCATACTGTAGACCCCTATAAGATTTGGCTCTCTGAAATCATACTGCAGCAGACAAGAGTTGTGCAAGGCATCAGTTATTACAAAGCCTTTGTGACAAAGTATCCTACGGTCGCAGACTTGGCTCATGCTTCCGAAGACGACGTGCTTACTCTTTGGAAAGGACTCGGCTATTATAGCCGAGCGCGAAACTTACATTACTCTGCTAAGTTTATAATGGATCATCATGATGGTAATTTTCCAAGAGAATACAAAGATATACTAGAATTAAAAGGTGTAGGAAAATATACTGCCGCTGCAATAAGTAGCTTTGCTTACAAACTTAGCTATCCTGTAGTAGATGGTAATGTGTTGCGAGTAATCTCTAGACTATACGGAATTACCGATGCTATAGATACACCAGCAGTTGTCAAGCGGGTCTATGCTTTGTCCGGTACGCTGATTGATAAAGATCGTCCAGATCAGTACAATCAGGCCATTATGGAATTTGGTGCTATTCAGTGCACAGCGAAATCACCCAATTGTAGTAATTGCCCTTTCTTCGATCAATGTGTGGCTAGAGAAGAGCATTTAATAAATCAAATACCCTATAAGGCGAAGAAGATTAAACGGAAGTCACGATTCTTCCATTATCTCATTTGGAAAGATGGGGATCAGACAGTAGTACAGCGCAGAGAAGATAAGGATATATGGCAAGGACTCTACCAATATCCCCTCATCGAAACTGAGAATATCAAGATGTTACGGGCAGCAGATATATGTAAAGACTACAAAGGCATAAGAGCCAATCAAGTAACTGTACAAAAGATATCCGATGTATACGTGCAAAAGCTTACTCATAGGGACATACACACAAGGTTTTACCATCTATTAGTCTCAGATATTCAATTAGTTATAAAGGAGGAGTATTTCTTGGTAGATCAGAAAAAAGTACCAAACTTTGCACTTCCTAAGGTAATTGACGCGTATCTTAGTTAATAGCCTTTATTCAGCTATATTTATAGAAATCTTTTTTACTATTAAAAATTATATTTATGATCAATAAAGTGACACTTATCGGAAATCTTGGAAAAGATCCTGAAATTAGACATTTAGAGAGCGGATCAGTAGTAGGAAAATTTTCTATAGCGACAAATGAAAATTATAGGGATAAAGCTGGTGAGTGGCAAACTCAAACGGAGTGGCACGATATAGTAGTGTGGAGAATGTTGGCAGAAAGAGCAGAAAGAGACCTTAAAAAAGGCAGTTTATGTTATGTAGAAGGAAAATTAACGCATAGAAAATACCAGGATAAGGAAGGTAATGAAAAGTATATAACAGAAGTGGTTGCCAATAACATCAGACTCTTGGAAAAGAGAGAATCTACTGGAGCAAATTTTCCGCCAGCAGAAGCTTCCAGAACACTATCTGGTCCATCTACAACGTCCACCAAAGTTGAAGAATCAGGTCCGATACATTCAGACGATGATGATCTCCCTTTCTAATATTTTTTAACAATATTATTAACGAAACATAGATACTTTGGATCCTGAACCCCCTGCCGAACTCTTTTCGATTGCTGTACCACTTGTGATGATGGTGCTTATGTCCACAGGCACGATGTTATCCATTGTACTTCTACTATTTTTGATAGTAGCTTCAGCTTTGATTTCTGGATCAGAAGTCGCCTATTTTTCATTATCACCCAATAATGTACGTGAGTTAGTAGATGAAGATAGCGTAAGTAGCCGAAGAATTATTGTACTCAAAGAAAAACCAAGAACACTTCTTGCTACGATATTGATAGCCAACAACTTTATCAATATTGCTATCGTAGTTATATCGGATAGCATACTCAAGAGTATTATCGGAAAAGAGACTCTTGCTCAAATTGGCGATTGGTTGCATGGGACTTTTTTAAGTACGCTCTTTACTACATATCAGTTAGCGAATGGATTTAATTTTTTACTGACGGTAGTTGGTGTAACATTTATTTTGGTACTCTTTGGTGAGGTTGCTCCTAAGTTATATGCTAATATTAATAACCTAACTTTTGCTAAGAAAGCATCTTTACCTCTCAAGGTATTGACATGGATTTTTACTCCATTGAGTAGGTTGTTGGTATCATTTTCTAATTCGATAGAGAGACGCTTGGTGACTAATAATCTATCTATGACAAGTAAGGAAGATTTGGATAAAGCTATCGAACTAACGGTAAATGCCGAAAAAGGAGGTCAATCTGGACAAGAGGCAGACATCCTTAAAGGGATAGTAAAATTTAGCGACCATCAAGTGAAACAGATCATGAAACCTCGTATAGATGTAGTTGCCATAGAGATAGAAGAAAACTATAGCAGTCTTATGACTATGGTGAAAAACTCTGGCTACTCTAGAATACCAGTCTTTGAAGAAGATTTTGATTCGATCAAGGGCATATTGTATGTGAAGGATCTCTTGGGCCATACACAAGAAGAGAATGATTTTAAATGGCAAGAATTAATAAGAGACCAAGTACTATACGTACCAGAATCCAAAAAAATAGATGAACTTCTCAAAGAATTTCAATCTAAAAGAATGCATATAGCTATCATAGTAGATGAGTATGGTGGTAGTGCAGGTATAGTGACTCTTGAAGATATTATGGAAGAAGTGGTCGGTGATATTAGAGATGAGTTTGATGAAGACCAAGAAGTAGATTATATCCAGATAGGAAAAGACAATTATATTTTTGAAGGCAAAACTTTGCTCAATGATGTTTGTCGTATAATAGGAGAAGATACTTCTATCTTTGATGAAGAAAAGGGAGA
>Ga0233396_1000215_pt1 | contig 29070 bp, 30 predicted proteins | sample 32DmetaG_FD_183169 | JGI IMG/M metagenome (GOLD analysis project Ga0233396, IMG submission 183169) | Seawater microbial communities from Monterey Bay, California, United States - 32D | ecosystem: Environmental > Aquatic > Marine > Coastal | place: USA: California | collected 2016-10-19 | reverse complement strand
AGCCAATTCAACCTTTTTCCCAAGTGCACAGATAAATATCTTTAACAGGTTTGGAAAAATAGTGGCACAGATTGATATTGATACTCAAGGATGGGATGGTACTTATGGTGGTAAAATATTGGCCTCTGATGATTACTGGTTCTCTATTATGCTCGTTGATAGAAATGGAGCCCTAAGAGAAAGAAAAGGAAACTTCTCTCTATTGAGGAGGTAAGAAAAGATTAGGTGTTTATTTTAAATAGTTCATCTATTAAATAATAGATGATTTGTATTTTTATCTTATGGATTTTAAGTTACAATCTGAGTTCAAACCAACTGGAGATCAACCGGAAGCTATTGAACAACTAACAGAAGGTATTTCATCTAATGAAAAATTTCAAACGCTATTAGGAGTTACAGGATCTGGTAAAACATTTACAGTTGCTAATGTGGTTGAAAAGGTTAATAAACCAACACTTGTGTTGGCTCATAATAAAACGCTAGCAGCACAATTATACTCAGAATTTAAGCAGTTTTTTCCTAATAATGCTGTTGAATATTTTGTGTCTTACTATGATTATTATCAGCCTGAAGCATATATTCCAGTAACTGGAACTTATATTGAAAAAGATTTATCTATTAATGATGATATTGAACGATTAAGGTTAAGTACTACTTCTTCCCTACTCTCAGGAAGAAGAGATGTACTTGTTGTAGCTTCCGTTTCCTGTTTATATGGAATTGGAAACCCTGTAGAATTCAAAAAGAATGTGATTCCAATTGAAGTTGGTCAAGTAATTTCCAGAACTAAATTTTTACATCAATTAGTAACTAGTTTATATTCAAGAACTGATGTTGAGATTAAAAGTGGAACTTTTAAAGTAAAAGGAGATGTGGTAACAATATTTCCTTCCTATGGCGAAAACGGTTTTAGAGTTCATTTTTTTGGAGATGAAATTGAGGAAATTGAAGCAATTGATCTTGTTAGTAATCAGATCATAGAAAAGTTTGAAAGGTTAACAATTTATCCTGCTAATTTATTTGTGACCTCACCTGATGTTCTTCAGAACGCTATTCACCAAATTCAAGAAGATCTGGTAAAACAAGTGGAGTATTTTAAAGAAATAGGAAAGCATCTTGAAGCGAAACGATTGAAAGAAAGAACGGAGTTTGATTTGGAAATGATTCGAGAATTAGGGTATTGTTCTGGAATTGAGAATTATTCGAGATATTTAGATGGACGAGAAGCAGGTACAAGACCATTTTGTCTATTAGATTACTTTCCTGATGATTATTTAATGATTATTGATGAAAGCCATGTAACCATTCCTCAAACCCATGCAATGTATGGAGGAGATAGAAGTAGAAAAGAAAATTTAGTGGAATATGGTTTTCGATTGCCTGCAGCTATGGATAATAGACCTTTAAAATTTGAGGAATTTGAAGCTATTCAAAATCAAACTATTTATGTTAGTGCAACACCAGCTGACTATGAATTACAAAATACAGAAGGAGTATTTGTAGAACAAATTATACGTCCTACTGGTCTTTTAGATCCTAAAATAGAAGTTAGGCCTAGTCTTCATCAAATTGACGATTTAATTGAAGAAATTCAATTAAGAGTTGAAAAAGATGAACGAACTTTAGTGACTACACTAACAAAAAGGATGGCAGAAGAATTGACAAAGTATTTAAGTAGAATTTCTATTCGATGTAGGTATATTCATTCAGATGTAGATACATTAGAACGAGTTGAAATTATGCAAGATCTTAGAAAAGGAATTTTTGATGTATTAATTGGTGTGAATCTTTTACGTGAGGGATTAGATTTACCTGAAGTATCTCTGGTTGCAATTTTAGATGCAGATAAGGAAGGGTTTTTACGATCTCATCGATCTTTAACGCAAACCATCGGAAGAGCAGCTAGAAATGTTAGTGGAATTGCAATCATGTATGCAGATAAAATTACAAAAAGCATGCAACTAACCATTGATGAGACTAACAAAAGGAGAGAAAAACAAATAGCATACAACAAAAAAAACAAAATAACTCCAACTCAAATCAACAAAAAAATTGATGAAACCTTGTCTAGAAAAGCAGTTGCTTCTTATCAATATGACAAAGCAATTAAAGAAGTAGCGGAACAAGAACTCCAATATCTTGCAAAATCTGAAATAGAAAAAAGAGTTAGGGAGAAAAGAAAACACATGGAAGAAGCTGCTAAATCTCTAGATTTCATTGTCGCTGCCCAACTTAGAGACGAAATAACAATGTTAAAGAAGCAACTAAAAAATTAAATGAAAAACTTAATTACCCCTATTTTTTATTTTTTAATAGTAACAAATATATTTTCTCAACAAACAAAAACTATATATGTTGATGAAAGTTATGATGAAATATCCAAAGAAAAATTTGATAGATTACTTGAGAGTAATTTATATGATATTGCAGAAACTATTAGAGATGAAAAAATCTATAAAAAACTTCGCTACAAAGAATATTTTGGTAGATTAAGTAAAAAAAATAAAGATCAACTAAATAAGCTTTTTAATTCACGATACAATATTGACTCTACAAAAAAATGGCTTTTTCATTATATAGATTCACTTCCAAATAAAGAAAAAATGCCAAAAATTTCTGGCGTTATTATTTATGACTCTGTAGAAACAAAAAAATCATTTTTTTTGTCTAAAAAAGTTTTTAAAAAAAACTACAGGAAATACATAAATTCAAAACACAGACATGTCATGAGTTATGATGAATTTCAAGACAATATAAGAAAAGAGAAAAATAAAATTTCAAAAAAAATAGACTTCACTCATATATATAAGCAAAACAATGGAATTCCTGAAAAATTCCTCAAAGAGATGAACTATCATAAAGATAATATTCCTGTTTTTAGAAATATTTTTAGTGATGGAATGAAAAATTATAACACAATTTTAATTTTTCCAAACGGTGATTTCTACTTGGTTAATAATTATAACATGAGCAACGTAAAAAAATTAATACAAAGCAGTTTTTATAAAAAAAGAAAAAAAAATTGGTTAAAGAAACAATTAAAATAAATAGCAGTGTTTAATTTTGATTTGTTATAAAAAATACCATACTAAAAATTAAGGTTTTAACCACCTTATTGTATCTTTATCAAAATATATGTTGAGACTAAAAACTAACAATAATCTAAAATGAAAAAAATACTATTACTAACAGGTACTTTGTTGATGATATTTTCTTGTCAAAAAGAAGTAACTAATGATGATGTTGTAAACTACGCAAGTTCAATCACTCAAGATGAATTAAAAGAGCATTTATATATATATGCCTCAGATGAATTTGAAGGACGTAACACTGGTGATCTTGGACAGAAGAAAGCTGTTAACTACATAAAAGAACAATATGAAGCTTTAGGAATTAAACCGGTAATTGAAGGAAATTATTTTCAAAACGTACCATTAAATCTTGTAAAAACACCAAAAGTAGCCATAACTAACAATGGTAAATCATTTAATTATTATGATGATTTTATTTCGCTAGGATCGGCTAATTCAACAACAGTTTCAGCATCAGAAATTGTGTATGCAGGATATGGTATTGATGATGAAAAATATTCTAATTACACCAACTTAAATGTAAAGGGAAAAATCGTCGTGATTAAAAATGGAGAACCAAAAGATAAAAATGGTAATTATATAATTACTGGCAATAAAGAAGTCTCAAAGTGGTCTAATGGTCGTCAAGAACTTTCCGCAAAAAGAAATATAGCTAAAGATAAGGGCGCAAAGGCATTATTCTTTATGAATGATGATTTATTTAATCAGTATGCGCGATATTTCAAAGGGCTAGAAAAAAGAGGTGTGAGTAATCGTTTGTCATTGCCTGTTAAAAAAGATGCTGAAGCCGATATGTATCAGTTTTTAATCAGTAATAAAATGGGGAAATCATTAATAGCAAATATTGAGAAGTCTGTCAAATCTTCTTATGAATCAGCAAAATTTGAAATGATTTTTGAGGCATCTTCTGAATCCAAACCTTCAGAAAATGTAGCTGCGATTATCAAAGGTTCTGAAAAACCTGATGAATATATTATAATTTCCTCTCATTTAGACCATATCGGAATTGATGGAGATGGAGAGGTCTTTAATGGTGCAGATGATGATGGTTCTGGAACAGTTGCTATGTTAGAAATAGCAGAAGCATTTAAAACTGCAGCAGACTATGGTCACGGACCAAAACGCTCAATTATTTTTCTTCATGTGACAGGAGAAGAAAAAGGATTATTAGGATCTAGATACTATACAGATTATGAGCCTTTAGTTCCCTTAAAAAACACTATTACTGACTTAAACATAGATATGATTGGACGTATTGATCCAAAACGTGAAGGTGATCGTAATTATATTTACTTAATTGGTAGTGATAAACTAAGTACAGATTTACACAATATTTCAGAACAAGTAAATAAGGAATTTGTAAATATAGAGTTAGACTACACATACAACGCAGAAAATGATCCAAATCGTTTTTACTACCGCTCAGATCATTATAGTTTTGCAAAAAATAATATCCCAGTTATTTTCTATTTCAATGGTACTCATGCCGATTATCACCAAATAAGTGATACTCCAGATAAAATTAACTATGATTTATTGGAGAATAGATCTCGTTTAATTTTTCATACTGCTTGGGAGATCTCAAATCGTGAGGAACGTCTCGTAGTAGATAAAATAGAAGAAAAAGTAAAACCTTAATCAAAATGATTAAATTAAAAATGCCACTCAAATGAGTGGCATTTTTATTAATTTCTTGGTGTATAACATTACTTATACTATAAAGCATTTATAAAAATAGTTGCTGCTATTCCAAAACCTGCGCCAGAAATGAATAAGTTCCATTTAGAATGTTCTCCATTAACTACATTTGAATAGAACCATAAGGCTATCATAAAAAGTAATACTATAAATAATTGCCCTGCTTCAATACCAATATTGAATAAAAATAGTGGCATTAAAATATCGTCACTAAATAACATAAACTTAAAATTACTGGCAAAAGCCAATCCATGAATTAATCCAAAAACTAAGGCTATTAAGTATTTAATTTTAGCATCGGAAAACTTTCTGTTTTTATCATAATTAATAACATTCGCTATAGCGGTTAACATAATTGTAAAAGGTATTAATAAGTCTATTAATTTTGCATTGGTAGGTATAATATCAAAAGCACTAAGAATAAGTGTTCCACTATGCCCAATGGTAAATGCAGTAATGATTATTAATATTTGTTTCCATTCTTTTAATTTGAAGGCAGCGCACAATGTCATAACAAACAATAGATGGTCATATGCATTAATATCTACAATATGTTCCCACCCACTTTGAAAAAAAGTATTAAACGTTATCATTAATGAAAAAATTAAAATGTGTATGAATATAAATAGTTTTCGAATTTACTTTCAAAATTATAATTTGGAAGAAAAGGAGGTATTTGTATAGTCATCCAGTTTGACTGTAAATCAGGAAATTTTTCAAAAAGAAGTTCATTTTCAATATTGAGTTTATTTCCTTTTTTGAGAGTAATATATATATTGGAGAATGATAATGTCATAACATTATTTGCCACTTTATATTGATCGATCGCTAATGGTAATTTCTCACCATCAATAAAAATTTTATAGTTAGTACTAAAGTAATCTTCTATTCTTGAAAGATCATCTTTAGTAAGAGTTTTATTATTAATTCTATGCTCTAAAGTTGGTCCTATTGCGGGTGCAAAATCATCAATAAAAACTTTACATTCCATACTCAAACCTTTGGTTTCTTTATCGTATTTGATGATTGAAGAAGTTAACTTGATAGGATGGCTAAACGAAAAGAGAATTAATAATGAACTAAGAATTAAAATTTGTTTGAATTTTTTCATTTAAAACCTCATAAATATTGGCAGGGGTTTACCCTTGTTGTAAATATATAAAATTAGAATTTAAATCAATTAGGTTGCTCCTTTAGTATATTTATTATTAACATATTGACTATATATTCTATAAAAACATTTACAATTTCTGAAGGTATATAAACTAAAAAACGACATTCTAAAAGAATGCCGTTTTATGTTACTATATGATTTTTGTTACTATGAAGCTAATACCTCCGCAACTTTATCGGCAGCTTCTTGAAATTCAGTAGCAGAAATAATTTCCATTCCACTGTTGTCTATGAGTTCTTTAGCTTCAACAGCGTTAGTTCCTTGGAGTCTACAGATTATGGGCACATTAATTTTATCACCCATATTTTTATAAGCATCTACAACACCTTGAGCCACTCTATCACAACGAACAATTCCTCCAAAAATATTAACTAGGATTGCTTTTACATTTGGATCTTTCAGAATAATTCCAAACGCTGTTTCAACACGTTGAGCATCAGCTGTACCACCAACATCTAAAAAATTAGCTGGATCTCCTCCAGCTTGTTTAATTAAATCCATAGTACCCATCGCTAATCCTGCACCATTAACCATACACCCAACATTACCGTCTAAATCAACATAGTTTAGACCAGCCGCTTTTGCCTCTACTTCAATTGGATTTTCTTCGCGTAAATCTCGCATAGCTGCATAGTCTTTATGACGAAATAATGCATTTTCATCTAAAGTAACTTTAGCATCTACAGCTAAAATCTTATCATCAGAAGTCTTTAAGACAGGGTTAATTTCAAACATTGAAGAATCTGATTTGATGTATGCTGTGTAAAGTGCAGATACAAATTTTGCCATTTCTTTTAATGCTGTACCTGACAAACCTAAATTAAAAGCAATTTTTCTTCCCTGAAAAGGTAATAAACCTAAAGTTGGATCAATATCCTCAGTAAAAATTAGATGCGGTGTTTCTTCAGCTACTGTTTCAATATCCATACCACCCTCTGTAGAATACATAATCATATTTTTTCCAGTATTTCTGTTTAAAAGAACAGACATGTAGTATTCTTCTGGCTCAGAATCGCCAGGATAATAAACATCTTCACAAATTAAAACTTGATTTACTTTTTTACCTTCTGCTGAGGTTTGAGGAGTAATCAACATCATTCCAATAATATCATTAGACTTTGACTCAACTTCACTTAAGTTTTTAGCCAACTTAACGCCACCACCTTTACCTCTACCTCCTGCATGAACTTGTGCTTTTACAACATACCAACTAGTTCCTGTTTCAGCAGTTAATTGTTTTGCTGCATCAACAGCATCTTTTGGAGTATTAGCAACAATTCCGCGTTGAATTCTAACACCAAAACTATTTAAAATTTCTTTTCCTTGATATTCGTGTAAGTTCATGTATTTATAAATTTTTAAACGCTAGCAAAAATACAAATTCAAATTCAATTTTTTAATAAACATATTGATAAAAATCAGTATAATTTATAGAAAAAAATTTCTTAATAAGAAATGTAAATTAATCATTTTTGACACGTATTAATCAATAATTATGGAAAGTATCTTCAAATATTTTAAATTTATTATTGAAAATAAATAAAAAAACATTTTATGAAGAATCATCATATCAGTCCTTTTTTTAATATTTTCGTTATTACAAATTTTAATTCATGGTAATTGCAAAAAACATACACAAATATTACGGAGACACAGAAGTATTAAAAGGTGTTAATCTTACCATTAATAAGGGCGAAATTGTCGCAATTGTGGGTCCATCTGGAGCAGGAAAAACAACTTTACTTCAAATTCTAGGGACTTTAGATAAACCTTCTCCAAAAGGGGATTTTACATTAGAAATTAATGGTATTGCTCTTCAAAATTTGAATGATAAAACAATAGCCGCAATTAGAAACGAACATATTGGCTATATTTTTCAATTTCATCAGTTATTGCCTGAATTTTCAGCTCTTGAAAATATTTGTATTCCTGCTTTTATTGGAAAAAAAGATAGAAAAGAAACTGAACAAAAGGCCAAAGAACTTTTGAAATTCTTGGGATTAGAGGAAAGAATGAAACATAAACCTAATGAACTTTCTGGAGGAGAACAACAACGAGTAGCTGTTGCTAGAGCACTTATAAATAACCCCTCTATAATTCTAGCTGATGAACCTAGTGGAAATTTAGATTCCTCCTCTGCTGAAAGTCTTCATAAATTATTTTTTGAATTAAGAAAAAAATATAATCAAACTTTTGTTATTGTAACTCACAATCAAGATTTGGCAGATATGGCTGACAGAAAATTAACTATGAGAGACGGAATTATTATATGATAAGCATACTCAACGAACTTATTCAATACCTTATTAACCCTGTTTTAGAAAAAGATGTAAATAATAGCTTTTTATATCGTTTTAAAGTATTAATATACCTTTTATTGATATCCTTTATATTTTCTTTTTTTATTTCAACTATTACTAGGATGTTAACCTTAGTTGGTGTTCTTAATGATGTTAGTCATATAACTGATTCACTATTTGATGATTCTAATGGATTTAAAATTATTTTTTCTGCAGCTATTTTAGCTCCGCTAATAGAAGAATTAATCTTTAGGGGGCCATTGGTATATTTCAATCAACCCAGGGTTTTTAAAATAGCATTTTATACCATCGGAGTTATTTTTGCTTATGTTCATATATTTAATTTTGACATTACCTCAAATGTGTTACTTTTTTCACCATTATTAGTAGCACCACAATTTTTCATAGGATTAATTTTTGGTTTTATACGAGTACGTTTTGGCTTAATTTGGTCTATATTTCTTCATAGTATTTATAATGGTATACTAGTTTCATTATTTCTTTTAGCAAGTCATGGTAATCCCTAAAAAAGAGTTAAAAAGTTTTTTAGACTTGAAGGTAGATACCTATAATAGAAATAGCTTCATCACTTCAGACCCTATTCAAATCCCTCATCAATTTTCTAAAAAAGAAGATATTGAAATTGCTGGATTTTTATCAGCAACCATTGCATGGGGCAATAGAACTATGATTATTAGAAATTCAAAAAGAATGATGGAAATTATGGATAATTCTCCATTCGATTTTATTATGAATCATTCTAAAAAAGATCTAGCAACTATTACTAATTTTGTTCACAGAACATTTAATTCAACTGATTTACAGTATTTTATAATATCTCTTCAAAATATTTATGAAAACTACGGAGGATTAGAAAATATTTTAAAACCATTAAAAAATGAAGTAAATTATCAGAACTCTATCGCTAAGTTTAAGACTATTTTTTTTGAACTTCATCATGAAGTAAGAACTGAAAAACATATTTCTAACCCACAAAAAAATTCTGCTGCTAAAAGAATTCATATGTTTTTAAGATGGATGGTCAGAGAGGACAATAAAGGAGTAGATTTTGGTCTCTGGAAAACTCATTCACCATCTTTTTTATCTTGTCCATTAGATGTTCACTCAGGTAATGTAGCTAGAAAATTAGGTATTCTAACCCGTAAACAAAATGATTGGAAAGCTGTATATGAATTAGACACCAAACTTAGAGGTTTTGATAGAAAAGATCCTGTTAAATACGACTTTGCACTCTTTGGCCTAGGGGTATTTGAAAAATTTTAATTTTTAAATCCTTAACTAAAAAGTCGTTTATTTCCATTAATTTAGAGGTTCTTAAAACTTGAATAAATGAAGAAATATTTAATTTTCAGCTTACTTATCAGCGTTATTAGCATTAATGCACAGGATACAAGAATTCCTTTAGACACAACAGTAATCACCAATAATGAAGTTGTTATAAATGGTAAAAAGATAACCTACCAAGCAACAACTGGTATGCAACCTGTTTGGGATGATCATGGTAATATGATAGCATCATTGTATTACACATACTACAAACGAACTAATCTAAATAATAATCTTAAAAAACAAGATGATTATTCAAAAAGACCAATAATAATGTCTTTTAATGGCGGACCCGGATCAGCCTCCGTTTGGATGCATATTGCATACACTGGTCCAAAAGTTTTACAAATTGATGATGAAGGTTATCCGATACAACCTTACGGTGTTAAAGACAATCCAAATTCAATTTTAGACGTTGCAGATATTGTATATGTAAATCCCGTAAATACTGGATATTCTAGACCAATTGTAAAAAAAGGTGAAAAACTAGATAAATCTCTTTTTTTTGGGATTAACGCGGATATTAAATATCTAGCGGGGTGGCTGAATACATTTATTACAAGAAATAATAGATGGCAATCTCCCAAGTATATCATCGGTGAAAGCTATGGAGGAACACGTGTTATGGGATTAGCAGCAGAACTTCAAAATAAACAATGGATGTATTTAAACGGAGTAATTATGGTTTCTCCTGCAGATTATAAAGTATTAAGAACCGGATCAGCACTTTCTTCCTCATTAAACTTACCTTACTATACAGCTGCTGCATGGTATCATAAGATGCTCCCTGAAGAACTTCAAAATAAAGATTTATTAGAAATCTTACCTCTATCTGAAGAATATGCAATTAATAAATTAATCCCAGCTATGGCAAAAGGTGGGTTTATTTCAGAAACTGAGAGAAATAAGGTAGCAGAACGTATGTCTTATTTTTCTGGAATTAATAAAAATGTGATTTTACAACACAATTTAGACCTTCCTAAAAACTATTTCTGGAAAGAATTGTTAAGAAATAAAAATGGTTTTACCATAGGAAGATTAGATTCAAGATATAGAGGTATAGACAAGAGAATAGCTGGTGAAAGCCCTGATTATAACTCAGAAATTACATCATGGCTTCACTCTTTCACTCCCGCTATAAATTATTACATAAGAGAGCATTTAAAATTTAAAACAGACGTTACTTATAATGTTTTTGGACCAGTTGGACGCTGGGACAACAGAAATGATAATGTTAGAGAAGGACTAAGGCAAGCTATGGCTCAAAACCCATATTTAAAAGTTTTGATTCAATCTGGATATTATGATGGAGCAACAACATACTTTAACGCAAAATATACGATGTGGCAAACAGACCCAAGCGGAAAGATGAGAGATCGCTTCTTTTTTAAAGGCTACAGAAGTGGACATATGATGTATTTAAGAAGTGAAGATTTAAAAAAATCAAATGATGATTTGAGAGATTTTATCAATAAAAGTTCAACAAAAGGTAAGTCCGCTAAATATTAATAGACTTGGTAACAAATGCATTTTAAATATCCTGCTATTTTTTATTTTTTATTTATTCTTATTGTTCCAATATTGATTCATCTTTTTAATTTAAAAAAATTTAAAAAAATTGAATTCACAAATGTTCAATTTTTAAAAAAAATAAGTATTGAAACACGCAAAAGTTCACAGGTAAAAAAATTACTAATATTAGCAACTAGATTACTCTGTTTTACAGCATTAATTTTTACATTTTCACAACCTTATTTAGGAAATAAAAAAATTGAAGATAATAGACATTATTATATTTATTTAGACAATTCTGAAAGTTTAAATACAAATGGTAATAATGGTAATTTATTAAAAACTGCAACGCATGATATTATAGAAAATTCACCAGAAAATGAAAGGTATTCTCTACTTACAAATGATGATTTAAGAATAAATATTTCAAAAAAAGAATTAAAAAAAGACCTAAGAAACATTCAAATTTCAAATAATATTACATCATTTGAGGACAAAATAAACGCAATTGAAAGAGAATTAAAAAATAAAAGTAACGATTTATATAAAATATTATTAATATCTGATTTTCAATATTTTACAAAAAAAATTAATAATGAGTTTACAAATGTAACTAGGCCTTTTTCGGTTGTAAAACTTACTTCTAATGTAAAAAACAACATATCTGTAGACAGTGTATATATCAGTACATATAATACTTATGAAAAAGTAGTTTCTGTAGTTATAAAAAATCAAGGTGATGAAAAAAATGATATTCCAATTGCACTATATAATTCTTCAAAACTCATCAATAAAAGATCCTTCTCTATTTTAAAAAATGAAGAAAAGATATTAGAATTTCCAATTGAAAATTTTCATCAATTTAAAGGAAAAATTCAAATCGATTTTAATGAGAGTTTCATGTTTGATAATGTTTTTTATTTTACCATAAATTCCTCTAAAAAAACATCAATTTTAACCATTGGTAAATCATTACCATATATTTCAAAAATTTTTAATAGCGATGAATTTGATTACTCAAGCGCATCATTACAAAATTTAAATTATAATTCAATCTCATCTCAACAACTAATTATTTTAAACCAAATACAGAGTATTACAAAAGTTTTAGAAAGTAGTATTTTAAAATTTATTGAAAATGGAGGTAATCTTCTTGTTATACCTAATAAAAATATAGAACTAAATACTTATAATTCATTTTTTAAAAAAATAAATAGTGGGGAAATTTTAAATAAATATAAAGATTCTTTAAAAATCACTACCATAAATTTTGAACATCCTTTATTTAGAGATGTATTTACTAAAGAAGTAAGAAATTTTGAATATCCAGCTGTAGCTCTTAACTATACTCACAATCTTAAAGGAAATGCTATTTTAATGTTTGAAAATAAAACTCCATTTTTATATGAAGTTGCCAACTCATTTTCAAAAATATATTTATTCTCCTCGCCCTTAGATATCCAATCCTCCAATATTGTGAATTCACCCATAATTGTGCCAACTTTATACAACATGGCGAAACAAAGCCTTGAATTGACTAAGCCCTACTACATACTTCAAAAAGAAAATACCATAGAAATTAGCAAGAAAATAGAAAAAAATGAAATTTTAAAAATCTCAAATCAAAAAAAATCTTTTATCCCTTCGCAAATAAATTTTGCAAATAAAGTAGTGCTTTCAACTATTAATGAACCTAAAACTGCTGGTTTTTTTGATATAACACTTAATAGAGACACTTTAAATTATTTAGCTTACAATAATTCTCCTAATGAAAGTCTACTCACTTTTTATGACCTTAACACTGTAAAAAAAGAAAATAAAAACATAACTATTTTCAGCTCAATAAAAGAATATTTTAAAGAAATAAATGAAAAAAACAAAGTTCAATCACTTTGGAGGTTGTTTTTGGCAATTGCAATTGTATCTTTGCTGTTGGAAATTTTAATTTTAAAATTCTTCAGCACATGACTACGCTTTTAAAATCGGCTACTATCATAGATACTTCTAGCCCATATCATAATCAAACTAAAGATATTTTAATTGTTAATGGAAAGATTTTAAAAATCGCTAATTCTATACAACAAGAATCAACATACAAAACTATTGAACTAGAAAACCTTCATGTTTCTTGTGGATGGTTTGATACTAGTGTTTCTTTTGGAGAGCCTGGTTATGAAGAAAGAGAAACAATAAGAAAAGGTTTAGAAGTTGCTTCCAAAAGTGGTTTTACTTCTGTAGCTGTAAATCCAAATACAAATCCAGTAATAGATTCAAAATCTGATGTAGAGTTTTTAATAAACAAAGCTACTCATTCAGCCACAAAGCTTTGTCCTATTGGGGCTTTAACTAAAGGTAGTGAAGGGGAAAATATGGCTGAATTATTTGATATGAATCAATCTGGAGCTATTGCTTTTGGCGATTATAACAAATCTATCACCAATGATAACTTAATGAAAGTAGCGTTGTTATATGTGCAAAATTTTGATGGTCTTTTACTAAGTTTTCCCAAAAATAATTCAATAGCAGGAGAAGGAATTGTTAACGAGGGAATAAATAGTACTCGATTAGGAATAAAAGGAGCAGCTGCACTAGCAGAACACCTACAAATTGCTAGAGATTTATATTTATTAGAATATACAGGAGGAAAATTACACATTCCAACAATTTCCTCTGCAACATCCGTGAAATTAATTGAAAAAGCAAAAAAGAAGGGACTCAAAGTAAGTTGTAGTGTTTCAGCGCATCATTTAATTTTAACTGATGACGAATTAGACTCATTTGATAGTAATATTAAAGTTAACCCACCACTTCGCACAAAAAACGACACTAAAGCACTATTGAAAGGAGTAAAAGATGGAGTAATAGACATTATAACTTCAGATCATAATCCAATAGATATAGAACACAAAAAACTAGAGTTTAGTCGCGCAAAATACGGAACCATTGGTTTAGAGAGTTTATTTGGTGCTGTAAACACAGTATTAGATTTAGAAACAATTATAAAAGCTTTGACAATAAACCCTAGAACAATTTTCAATCAAGAATTAACTACTATTAAAAAAGATACCACTGCTAATCTAACCCTATTCAATCCTGAGGGAACATCAGTTTTTTTGAAAGAAAATATTTTATCTAGTTCCAAAAACTCTGCTTTTATTGGAAAAAATTTAAAAGGAACTGTCTATGGAGTTTTTGCAAATAAAAAACTAGTTCTTAACTAAGCCTATGAGTGACATATTAACCTTTGTTGAGAAACTACCAAAACTCCCCATAGAAAACCCTCCCCTACTAATTTTACTTCATGGCTATGGAAGTAATGAACTTGATTTATTTTCTTTTGCCAATGAACTACCTGACAGTTTAGTTATTGTTAGCTTAAGAGCACCCTATGAAATGGGTTATGGTGGCTATGCATGGTATGATATTAATCTTGATAGTGAAAACAATAAGTTTTCAGATCTTAATCAAGCTAGAGAATCTTTGAAAAAGATTACAACAACTATAGATTATTTAAAAACCAAGTACTCTACAAATCCAAATAATACTTTTTTACTTGGCTTCAGTCAAGGGGCTATTTTAAGTTATGCTTTAAGTTTTAATTTCCCTAATAAAATTCAACACGTAATTGCACTTAGTGGCTATTTGAATACAGAATTAATACCTAAAGAAAATATTCAAAAAGTAAATACAGATTATTATATATCTCACGGTACTGTAGACCAAGTCATCCCTGTAGATTGGGCAAGAAAAGCTGGTCCATTCTTAGACTCTAAAGAGCTAAAGAACGAATACTCAGAATATCCTGTTGGGCATGGTGTTGCACCTCAAAATTTCTTCAATTTCAAAAAGTGGATAGAAAATAGATTGTAATTAAATGCTTAATTATTTACAACTCCACCTCTAATCCATCATAAGATAAAAAAATGTTTTCAGGAAGTGTTTTTTCAACCTCTTCATGAAATCCAAGCTTATGGCTTATATGAGTAAAATAAGCTCTTTTGGGTTGTATTTCATTGACAAATTTTATGGCTTCTTCTAAATTTAAATGAGTAGGGTGTGGAGATATTCTTAATGCATTTACTACTAATACTTCTAAATGTTCTAACTTCTTTTTTTCTTCATTAGACATGGTCTTCAAATCAGTAATATAAGCAAGATTTCCAAATCTGTAACCGGTAATAGGCAACTTTCCATGCATAACAGATAAGGGAGTTACTTTCACTCCATTTAATGTGAAGCTAGTTGAATCTATGATGTTCTCAGTTAGTTTTGGTGCACCAGCATACCTATTTTCGGTTTCAAAAATATATGAAAACCTTATTTTTAAGCTCTCAATTACTCGTTCTTGAGCATAAATGGGTACTTCACCCATTTTATAGGTATAAGGTCTTAAATCATCTATTCCTGCTGTGTGATCTGAGTGCTCATGTGTAAATAAAACACCATTTATAGACTTAATATTTTCCCTCAACATTTGTTGTCGAAAATCAGGACCACAATCGATAATATAACGAATATCGCCCCAGGAAATCATAACTGAAGATCGTAGCCTTTTATCTTTTGAATTATCAGATAAGCAAACAGGATCGTCATTTGCAATCATTGGTATGCCTTGAGATGTTCCTGTTCCTAAAAAAGTGATCTTCATATCTTACAAAAATAACATAAAAATTGACTGATAGCAATCAATTTAGTTACCTTTGTTTACAAGCAAAATCTAGCAAAATGTCTATTTCTTTAAAAGGAGATCAAAAAATCAGCAGTGTTCCTGCTACAAAAAGCAAAGCACTTAGAATAAATTTAAACACCGACATCTACGGAACCTTTGCAGAAATTGGTGCTGGGCAAGAAACCGCCAGGAATTTTTTCAGAGCAGGTGGAGCCTCAGGAACAATTGCAAAGGCAATGAGTGCATATGATAAAGATTTCTCAGATGCTATTTATGGTATTGAGGAAGACAGGCGCTACGTCACCGAAGATCGATTAAAGAGAATGCTTCACCATGAGGTAGATTTGATAGAAGATCGCTTGAGTAGAAAAAAACATCCAGATAAATTATTCTTTAGTTATGCCAATACTGTAGCTACCATAGATTTTTCAAAAAAATTTAAAGGACACGGTTGGGTAGGAATAAGATTTCAATTAGATCCACTTGAGGAGTTTAATGAGATTGTATTACATCTTAGATTTAAAGAAACTGATGCTCGTCTTCAACAAGAAACCCTTGGAGTTTTGGGTGTAAACTTAATTTATGGTGCTTTTTACTTAAATGATAATCCAAAAGAATTATTAAAGTCTTTTTACGACAACCTCCATAAGGATCAATTAGAAATTGATATGATTAATTTCTCTGGACCACGTTTTATGTATGTAGATAATCGTTTAATGAGCCTTCAATTAGTAAAAAACAATATGACTACAGCAGTTATGTTTGGACCTGATGGAAATAATCTACTTCCTGCACAAGTATTATATAAAAAAAACATATTGGCTTTACGAGGAAGTTTCAGACCAGTAACTAAGGTTAATATGGATATGTTTGAAAGAGCTAAAGAATTTTTCTTTAGTGAAAAAAAGGTAGATCCGGAAAACTCTCAAATTATTTTTGAAATTACACTTAGTAATTTAAGAGCTGAAGGAGAAATTAATGAACGTGACTTCCTTGATAGAGCAGAATTACTATGTTCTTTAGGACAAAATGTAATGATTACTAACTTTCAAGAATATTTTAAACTTGTTGAATATTTTAGTGAATTTACAAAAGCAAGAATGGGATTAGCAATGGGTGTTTATAATCTAATTCAAATTTTTGACGAAAAATATTATCGTCATTTAAGTGGTGGTATATTGGAAGCGTTTGGTAAGTTATTTTACAGAGATTTAAAAGTATATATGTATCCTTACAGAGATGAAGAGAAAAATGAATTTATTACTAGTGAAAATCTAAAAGTTCATCCAAGAATGAAGGAATTATATAAATTTTTCAAAAACAATGGTAAACTCATTGATATTTCAGATTTCGATCAAGGTATTTTCCATATTTTTTCTAGAAAAGTTTTAAAAATGATTTCTGAAGGTGAAGAAGGCTGGCAAGAGATGTTACCTGAAGGCGTTGCTGAAACTATAGTTAAAAAACGTCTTTTTGGGTATTCTAAAACTAGAAAAAAGACTTAGATTAAAGAAGTTTTAAACCTTTTTATAAGTTCAAAGTCTAAGTTTAAAATAATCAGAATTGATTGATGAAATTGCTTTAGTTAAAGAGCTTCAAAACATTAAAACAAAAGAGAAAGCATTCCGTGTATTAATCACACAATACAAAGAACGCTTGTATTGGCATATACGTAAAATAGTTATTTCTCACGATGATGCAGATGATGTACTTCAAAACACTTTCATTAAAGTGTTTAGAGGTATAGACAATTTTAAACATGATAGTAAATTATATTCCTGGTTATATAGAATAGCAACCAATGAGTCTATAACCTTCATCAATAAAAGAGCTAGAGAGAGAAATATCGATATTTCTGAATTAAAACAGAAATTAGTCACTAATTTACAGTCAGATGCTTGGTTTTCAGGAAATGATATTCAGATCATACTTCAAGAGGCAGTCGCTAGATTACCAAAAAAACAACAATTAATTTTTAACATGAAATATTTTGATCATCTAAAATATCAAGAAATTTCTGAAATACTAGGAACATCTGTTGGAGGATTAAAAGCTTCCTACTTTCAAGCAGTGAAAAAAATAGAAAATTATATAAAAAAGAATCACAATTAAACCTTAAGCCATTGATAAAGTCTTAACACCAATGAAACGATTTATAAATCATAACAAAGATTGGGAATTATCCGAAGATATAAAAACAGGATTTCAAGTTCCTGAAAATTATTTCAAAGATATTGAGAACCATTTCTCATTAAAGTTAATTGAAGATAAGTTTCCTGAGCATAATGGTTTTGAAACACCAAAGGCCTATTTTGAAAGCTTAAACGATGTTATTATTGATAAAACTAAAAAGGGAAAATTAATACACTTTAAAAGAAAAAAAATAAAGTTAATTTCTGTTGCTGCATCTATTGTATTACTCTTATTTTTTGGATCAAATTTTATTTACAATACCAATACTGAGCTTTCTTCAGAGGAAATTATAAGTTGGTTGGACATAAATGCTAATTCACTTTCCAATGATGATATTGCATTAGCTTTAACAGAACTAAATATTAATGATATAAATCCATATCTAGCAATTAAAAATGAGGATATTGTTGAATCTTTATTAAATTCTAATGACTTGGATTATCTAATTGAAGATATAAATACTAAATAATTTAAGATATGAAATCAATAAAATTTTTAATGTTAATTGTTGCTATTACTTCAGCTACAAGTAGCTACTCACAAAAAGGAAATAAAATTGATGTTGACCGAGTTAAATCACATAAAATTGCATTCATTACCGATCAACTGAATCTAACAGCTAAGGAGGCTGAGGTTTTTTGGCCTATATACAACGCACATGAAAAATTAATGTCGCAATATAGACGTGATGAAATTAATGCCATGAAAATGGTGGTGAAAAACCCAGAAAGACCTTATTTATCAAAGAAAAATTTTGACAACATAAGTGAAGATGAGGCTAAAAAGATTTACAGAATAGTGACTGACCTTAGAAACAAAACTCATCAAGAAAAACAAAACTATATGTCTAAATTAACTACCATCTTGTCCTATAAGAAAATTTTAAAATTGCAAGCAAGTGAAAGAGAATTTAGAAAAGAGTTATTTAGAAAACTAAAACAAACCAGAAAAAGACCCTGATTAGTAGAATCTTATTTTAACTGATTAAACTCAAGTAAGAGTGAAGTTCGGGTTTGTTACTAGTAAACTGTCTTAACCAAATGGTTAATTCAGAAATTTCGTGAGGTAATAATCTTTTTAGTGCTTTATCTAATTCTTTACAAAATAAATCAGAGCTAAAACTAACTTTTTTTAAAACAGTTTTAGAATATTCAAACATCGCTCTTGCCATAAACAAATTTTAATTTATTTATATAACGAACAATCTTAAACTTTCGTATATCAATAAAAATAATTAAAGCTTATTTACTTTCGTTAACAGTTTGGTGGCCTTTTTTTCTAATTCTTCTTCTATAGCCTTAAAATGAGCTTTTTTGTTTTCAATGTTTTTTGCATTTACTTTAGCAATTAATTCATCAAAAATTACAATGGCTTCGTCTACAATAGCTTCTATTTTTTTTTGGTCTCCTGTAACAGAAACAATGCATTCATCAATAATATCTCCCAATACGTAGTTAATGTCTTTTTTTAAATTCTTTATACTTGCCATAATCTTTTATTTTAAAGGAACAAATCTAGCCTATTTTATCGAATATTTTTTCAAACTTATGAAATAATTATCTTAAGTAATTAGTTACGTAACTCATAAAAATTTCAAAACATCTTTTATATGATTAAGAGAATGAAAATTTGAGTTTTTGGTTTCTTTTGAAGAAACTTCTTCATGAGACCAAGTAATATGAAAAGGAACGTGAATTGCTGAAGCACCTATTTTTAACAGGGGTAAAACATCAGATTTTAATGAATTCCCAATCATTAACAACTCATTTGAATTAATATCAAGATGTTTAATTAATTTTCTATAATCCTTCTCTTTTTTTTCACTCATCACTTCTATATGGTGAAAATACTTTAACAATCCTGATTTTTCTAATTTACGTTCCTGATCTAAAAGATCTCCTTTTGTAGCTACTATTAATTTATACTTCTTGTGAAGTTTTTCTAAAACCTCTTCTACCCCATCTAACAACTCAATCGGCTTATTTAACATTTGTTTTCCTAAAAATAAAATTTTATCTATTTCATACTGAGGTATTGAATAATTAGATAATTTTAGAGCACATTCAATCATTGAAAGCATAAACCCTTTTATACCATATCCGTACAATTCTAAATTCTTAATTTCTATTTTAAAAAGCTCTTGATCTATCTTATTAATAGTCTCATACTTCGATAAAATTTTTGAAAACTCTTTCTCTGCATCTCTAAAATAGGTTTCGTTTACCCAAAGTGTATCGTCTGCATCAAATGCTATTACTTTACAATTTTTATACATTTTGATTTTAAGTATGTGTGATAAAATTTATACGTTTTAAATTGAGATTATAACAAATAAATTTATCTTAAAATGAAACTTACTTTTAAAACTATTCACCAGAATACCTTACATAATTTCTAGGTGTTTCATATAAGGTAATTTCTAAATCTAATGAGCTCGGTAAATGTTTTCTCAGTTTATTATAAGAAACTACACATATATTTTCAGCGGTAGGATTTAAAGTTTTAAATTCTTCAACTTCTAGGTTTAGGTTCTTATGATCGAAAGCATCTTCAATTTCTGTCTTAATTAAATTTTTTAAAATTCCTAAGTCAAATACATACCCTGTATCAGGATCTATTTCTCCAGTAACTGCAACAATAATTTCATAATTATGACCATGAAAATATGGATTATTACATTTTCCGAAAACCTCTGAGTTTTTTTCATCAGACCAATCTGGTTTATATAGTCTGTGTGCCGCATTAAAATGCGCTTTTCTGTATCCTGTAATTCTAGGCATATTTTAGTTTTGAATATGATTCTTTAAAAATAATTTTAAACCAGGCAGTGTATAGATTGGGATGTAATTTGATATCTGCATTGACTTCTTCTAAACTCATCCATTTAAATGAAGCTACTTCCTCTGGATTAATTTCGGGGAGACCATCAAAATAACCTACCATAACATGATCTAACTCATGCTCAGTTAAACCATTATCAAAAGGTGCTTTGTAAACGAATGAAAAAATCTCTTTTAAATTGGTTTTAAAACCCATTTCCTCAACCAATCGCCTTTCCCCTGCTTCAATATTAGTTTCACCATCTCTTTGATGAGAGCAACAAGTATTTGTCCATAATAGTGGAGAATGGTACTTGTGTGCTGCTCTCTGCTGTAACATTAACTCACCTTTACTATTAAATATAAAAACTGAAAAAGCTCTGTGTAATACTGCTTTTTCGTGTGCTTCCATTTTTGGCATCAAACCTAATTGATTGTCTTTTTCATCTACCAAAATAACAAACTCTTCCATGAATAATAATTATACTTACAAAAATATAAAAGTGAACAAATTGAAATGTATGTTTATTTATAAATCTGAATTCAAAAATCTAATATTTATATTTGTAATATGTTAAATATATCAAAATATAATGCAGTTTTTCTATGTTTTTTTATTAATATCTGTACATCATGTAATTTTAAAGAAAAAACTCAGATAAAAAAAACAAAAATAAAAGATGAAAAAGTTGTTACCAAAGCTGTAAAAAAAATCATTACTAAAGAGACTGATACTATAAATAAAAATAATGCAGTTAATTTTTTAAAAGCATATGGAAAATTAAATAAAGAAACTTTAGTTCTCTTCAAAACCAGACTAGGCGATATAAAAATTAAATTATATAAAGAAACGCCGTTACACAGAGCAAGTTTTATTTTTTTAATAAAAACAGGATATTTTAACACTACTTCTTTTCACAGAATTGTTCCTGAATTTATTGTTCAAGGTGGAAATTCTGATCATCCTAAAACTCGCAAACTCAGAATAAAATACAATTATAGAATTCCCGCTGAAATTAAACCACACAGAAAACACAAGTATGGGGCTCTCGCGGCTGCGAGACAATGGGAGAACAATCCTAATAAAAAATCATCTCCTTTTGAGTTTTATATGATACAAGATAAAAGAGGAAGTCATCATTTGGACGGAGAGCATACAATTTTTGGAGAAATCGTTGAAGGATTCAATACTATGGAAAAAATAGCCAAACTTGATACTGATAAAAAAGAATGGCCGCTTAAAGAGGTGTTTATTAAAGCTGAGATAATTCGATAAATATTATATCAATAAAAACTTTTAGAATTTAATTTTACAGTCTTTAATTGATTTTTACCTTTAACTACGTTTGTCCAAACTAAAAAAACATTTTCTTTCATTATTTCTAATTGAGGTACACCTGTATTTCTTCCCTCATCAATAATGGCTATTGTTTTGGCTTCAGATACCTTACCATCAATAGAAACTTTCTTAATTTTTAAATACGTTCCAGCTGCATCAAGTTCCATATAACTGACCAATACTTCGTTAGGATTTAAAAAAGCTACATCTACTCTACCCAAAGCATCAAGATCATTCAATTGAATAGGAGGTTTAAAATCAGTAGCATTAGAGGTAGAAAAAGAAATATTAACTTTTGGCTTACCTTCAGCGGCAGTAAACCAAGCCACAGCTATATTTGAAGAATTTACAACTACTTTTGGACCATTCACTGGACATCCGTTGATTTCCCATCCATCATTATGAACTGCTATTGGTTTTTCCCAAATATTGTCTCTAAATCTTGAGATGTAAATATCTCTTATCTCATTTTCACTTCTATTTCTGTAAACAACAATTGGCCCTTCAGAAGTCTTAGCAATCGAAGTTTGACAACAATCACAAGTAGTCGCATCTAATTCAACTTCATTTATGATATCACCAATACTAGTAATTTCTGCAAATCTTATAGTCATTGCTTTATGGTGAGTTTCATTGGTATTATTAACTGTATTTCTTCCATCCAACCAAGTAATAAAAAAACCTTTGTTATTAGAAGGGATCATACTTACAAAACCGTGTTCAGCTTTTATACCGTCTGTATTTAATAAAAAATTTTTTTTGATTTTTCCTGATAAGGTTTCTAAATTTAAAAATATATCATAATTATAAGTTCCTGTATCAGATTTTTTCAAGTAACTCGTTAAAATTAAATTTTCGTTAACAGCATGTGCAGGAAAATCAGCCCAATTTACAAACCAATCAGAACCAGAAGCAATAGAAGCAGGAACTGACCACTTGTTATTTATGTATTCGCTGTAGAATAAATCTGCATGTGTATCCTCTACTGATGAAATCCATGATAGTGTTAAATTATCATCATTTGAAACAAGGTTAGGTTGGGCATTATTTTCACCGAAAGCAAATTGAACTTCCTCAACTAAAAAGTCATTTTTTGAACAGGAAGCTAAAATTACAAATAATAATAAAATTCTTTTATTCATCTATAAAGCCTTAAGTTGTTTTATCATTTCTGTAGACTCCCAATCAACAGATCCTACAATAGTTTTTATTTGTTTACCCTCTTTATTATAAATATAGGTGGTTGGAAGGGAATACACCCCCAATGAAGCTAAAGAAACTGTTGATTTTAAGTATTTTAAATTAAAACTTTTACGATTTTTAAATCTTGATATTCTTTGAATAGATTCATCAGACACTAATAAAAAAACAAATTCCGATTGAAGTTGTTCTTGAACTTTAACAAGAGATGGCATTTTCTGTATACAGGGTGCACACCATGTTGCCCAATAATTTATTAAAACTTTTTTTCCTTTAAATGAAGATAAATTTACTTCATTATTATCTAAATCTATATATATAGATTTCTTTTGATTCGTAGCTAGGTCATTAGAACTTGAATTCTTTGAAGAACTAGAACTACACCCAATCAATAGAGCAAAACAACAAATTGTAATTATTTTTTTCATTTAAATTGATAATCATTTGAATCATAAAAATAGGATATATAAAATTAAAAACATTAAAACTATTTATAAATCTAGTATTCGCTAATTTTAGAATAAAACGTAACTTTGCACCTCAATTTTTGAAGATGAGCTTTTTAAAGGAAATAGACCGCAGAAGAACTTTTGGTATAATATCCCATCCAGATGCTGGAAAAACTACTTTAACTGAAAAACTTTTATTATTTGGTGGTGCAATTCAAGAAGCTGGAGCGGTTAAAAACAATAAAATTAAAAAAGGGGCTACCTCAGATTTTATGGAAATTGAACGTCAACGTGGAATTTCTGTTGCTACTTCAGTATTAGCTTTCATATACAAAGACAAGAAGATAAATATTTTGGATACTCCTGGTCACAAAGACTTTGCTGAAGATACTTTTAGAACATTGACAGCTGTAGATAGTGTTATAGTTGTAATTGATGTTGCCAAAGGAGTTGAAGAACAAACGGAGAAATTGGTTGAAGTATGTAGAATGCGAAACATCCCTATGCTTGTTTTTATAAATAAATTAGATCGTGAAGGTAAAGATGCTTTTGACTTATTAGATGAAGTTGAACAAAAATTAGGCTTACGCGTAACTCCTATGAGCTTTCCTATAGGTATGGGTTATGATTTTAAGGGGATTTACAATATTTATGAGAAGAAATTAAATATTTTTTCGGGTGATAATAAACAAGGTATTTCTGAAGGTATTGAATTTAATGATATAAAAAACCCACAGCTAGACAAGGTTGTAGGAGAAAAAGCTGCAGAGACTCTCCGCGAAGAATTAGAATTAATTTATGAGGTCTATCCTAAGTTTGACAATGTAGAATATCTAGAAGGTAAATTACAACCCGTATTTTTTGGCTCTGCTTTAAATAATTTTGGAGTTAAAGAGTTGTTAGATGCTTTTATTGAAATAGCACCCAAACCACAACCAAAAAAAGCAGAGGAAAGATTGGTTGATTCTAAAGAAGAAAAATTAACGGGATTTGTTTTTAAGATACATGCTAATATGGATCCGAAGCATAGAGATCGTTTAGCATTTATAAAAATAGTATCTGGTACTTTTAAAAGAAATGCTCCATATTTACACGTTAGGAATGGTAAAAAAGTAAAATTTTCAAGTCCAAACACATTTTTTGCTGAAAAGAAAGAAATTGTAGATGAATCATTTCCTGGTGATATTGTTGGATTACATGATACAGGGAATTTTAAAATTGGGGATACACTTACTGAAGGAGAACAATTGAATTTTAAAGGAATACCAAGTTTTTCTCCAGAACATTTTAGATATGTAAATAATGCAGATCCTATGAAATCTAAACAACTTTCTAAAGGCTTAGATCAATTAATGGATGAAGGTGTAGCTCAATTATTTACTCTTGATATTAATGGAAGAAAAATTATTGGTACCGTAGGAGCTCTTCAATATGAAGTGATTCAGTATCGTTTAGAGCATGAATATGGTGCAAAATGCTCTTATGAAAATATTAATGTTCATAAAGCTTGTTGGGTAGAAGCAAAAGATTCTAAAAATGAGGAGTTTAAAGAATTTAAAAGAGTCAAACAACGTTATTTAGCAAAAGATAAACAAGGACATTTAGTTTTTTTGGCTGATTCAGCATTTACCATACAGATGACACAGAGTAAATATCCTACTGTAAAGCTTCATTTTACTAGCGAATATGAATAATAATTAAGAAAAAAGAATAGATTAAAATAAATTAAATAAATTTAAAAATGAATAACGGAATCTACGCAAAGTTCAAAACTTCGAAAGGAGATATTTTAGTAAATTTAGAATATAAAAAAACACCGGGTACTGTTGGGAACTTTGTTGCCCTAACAGAAGGAAATCTTGAAAATAGTGTTAAAAAACAAGGAACACCATACTACGATGGTTTAAAGTTTCATCGAGTAATTCCAGATTTCATGATTCAAGGAGGCTGTCCATTAGGTACAGGAACAGGAGGTCCAGGATATAAATTTGATGATGAAATTCACCCAGATCTTAAGCATGATGGTCCAGGAAAATTATCAATGGCCAATTCAGGACCTGCAACCAATGGTTCTCAATTTTTTATAACCCATATCGAAACCCCTTGGTTAGATGGAAAACATACCGTTTTTGGAAATGTTGTAGAAGGGCAAAATGTTGTAGATACTATTTCTCAGGGAGATGAAATGTCTGTAGAAATTCTAAGAGTTGGAACTGAAGCTGAGGCCTATAATGCCGTTGAGGCTTTTAGAACTTTTGAAGGTTTGAGAGCAAAACGAGAGGAAGAAGAAAGAAAAAGACAACAAGAGATATTAGATACTGTTGCAAAAGGGTATGAAGAAACACAAAGTGGTTTACGATATAAGATTTTACAAAGTGGCGATGGAAATAAAGCTACAAAAGGAGCTAATGTTTCAGTTCACTACAAAGGACAACTATTAGATGGTACTGTATTTGATTCTTCATACAAAAGAAAACAACCCTTAGAGTTTTCCGTTGGTATTGGTCAAGTTATTGCTGGTTGGGATGAAGGAATTCTTTTATTGAAAGTTGGAGATAAAGCTCGTTTTGTAATTCCTTCTAATTTAGCTTATGGGGAAAGTGGAGCTGGTGGAGTTATTCCTCCAAATGCTACACTAATTTTTGATGTTGAATTAATGGGAATTAATTAAAAATTAAAAACTCAAAAAACTAAAAAGCCTACAACTATTTGCTGTAGGCTTTTTTATTTTAATACAATTAACTAAACCAGATCATTAATATTGATTACACATTAAACCTGAAGTGCATCACATCTCCATCTTTAACAATATAGTCTTTCCCCTCAACTCTCATTTTTCCTGCCTCTTTAACCTTAGCTTCAGTACCATAGGTTATATAGTCTTCATAACTAATAGTTTCAGCTCTAATAAACCCTTTTTCAAAATCAGTATGAATAACACCAGCTGCTTTAGGTCCAGTTGCACCAATTGGTATTGTCCAGGCTCTCACCTCCTTAATACCAGCAGTGAAATAGGTTTGAAGATTTAATAATTTATATGCAGAACGTATTAATCTAGAAACACCTGCCTCTTCAAGTCCCATATCTTCTAAAAACATCTGACGTTCCTCATAATCCTCTAATTCTGTAATATCTGCCTCAGTTCCAACAGCTAAAACAATAACTTCAGCATTTTCATTTTTTACAGCCTCTTTAACCTTATCTACATAAGCATTTCCTGATACTGCAGAATTTTCATCTACATTACACACATACAAAACAGGTTTTGTTGTAATGAACTGTAAAGGACTAACAAACTCTTGTTCTTTTTCATTGAAATTTAGGGTCCTAAGGGATATACCTTGGAGTAATGTTTCTTCTATCTTTAAAAGTACCTCTAGCTCTGCCTGAGCTTCTTTGTTTCCGGTTTTTGCAGTTCTTTTAACACGTTCTAAACGTTTCTGAACAGTTTCTAAATCTTTTAACTGTAATTCAATATCAATGGTTTCTTTATCTCTGACTGGATCAATTGAAGTATCTACATGTATAATATTATCATTATCAAAACATCTCAATACATGTAATAAAGCATCTGTTTCACGAATGTTAGCTAGAAATTGATTTCCCAACCCTTCTCCTTTACTTGCTCCTTTAACCAAACCTGCTATATCTACAATTTCAACAGTGGCAGGAATCACTTTTTCTGGATTTACTAATTCCTCTAATTTTTCCAAACGAGTATCTGGAACATTAACAACTCCAATATTTGGTTCTATAGTACAAAATGGGAAATTAGCACTTTGTGCTTTCGCATTGGACAAACAATTAAATAAAGTTGATTTTCCAACGTTTGGTAATCCTACAATTCCAGCTTTCATAAATCTTATAATTTCGGTTGCAAATATAATTGTTTTTATCACAAAAAAATCCCGAAAAATCGGGATTTGGTATGATCTATTTTTAGTCTAATCTTGATGCATAAATTTTTGTTTGCCCAGTAATTCTTCCTCTGTTTCAACATTATTTTCATCTGGAACACAACAATCTACAGGGCAGACTGCAGCACATTGTGGCTCTTCATGAAAACCAACACATTCTGTACATTTGTCTGCTACTATATAATAAATCTCATCAGAAATTGGCTCTTGTTCTTCATCTGAATTGATTGCATTTCCATTAGGAAGAATTACATCTCCAGTTAAATCTGTTCCATCCGAAAACTTCCAATCATCTGCTCCCTCATAAATAGCTGTATTAGGACATTCGGGTTCACAAGCCCCGCAATTTATACATTCGTCAGTAATGATGATAGCCATTATTATTCTCTTTAGTTTGTGTAACTTTGCAGTGCAAAAATAACCTCTAAAAAGGTAGCAACCAAAAATAATGAGCAGTATTAAAAATAGAATTAATGCTTTTGCAGCGTTGGGTAATTTTTTAAATCAATTTAATTCAACTAAAATTGAAAAAAGTACCTCAGTTTTATTCAACGATTTATTCTTTGACGGATTTATTCATCAAATAAAATTAGCAGAAGAACAAAACAGTTGGTTTACCAAAGAAGCTATATTATTTTCAATTGAAAATTGGGCTAATGCTCTAACTCATAAGAATTTAACCCAATGGATATCAAATGAGAATATAATTGAAAAACCTTCAAAAACTGTAGCCATAATTATGGCAGGAAATATACCTTTAGTCGGTTTTCATGATTTTTTATCTGTATTATTATGTGGGCATTCTGTTTTAGTAAAACAATCCTCAAATGACAAACACCTTATTCCTTACTTATCAAAATATCTAGAATACGTTGAGCAGGATTTTAAGGAAAAAATATCCTTTACCGATAAAAAAATAAAAGATTTTGATGCTGTAATTGCTACTGGAAGTACAAATACCACGCGCTATTTTGAGTACTACTTTAAGAATAAACCCAATATTATTCGTAGAAACAGAAATTCAGTTGCCATTATTACAGGGGAAGAGACTAAGGAAAATATAGAAAACCTTAGTGAAGACATTTTTAGATATTTTGGCCTTGGATGCAGAAGTGTATCTAAGTTATTTGTTCCTAAGAATTATGATTTTAACAAATTCTTTGAAGGTATGTATACCTACCGAAATATCATAAACAATACAAAATACGCTAATAATTATGACTACAACAAAGCTGTCTACTTAATGAGTGAATTTTCTATTTTAGAAAATGGATTTTTAATGATTAAAGAAGACACAAACTTTGCATCTCCCATAGCTACTGTTTTTTATGAATATTATGATAATTTAACTGATTTAAAAT
>Ga0233396_1000213_pt1 | contig 29190 bp, 37 predicted proteins | sample 32DmetaG_FD_183169 | JGI IMG/M metagenome (GOLD analysis project Ga0233396, IMG submission 183169) | Seawater microbial communities from Monterey Bay, California, United States - 32D | ecosystem: Environmental > Aquatic > Marine > Coastal | place: USA: California | collected 2016-10-19 | reverse complement strand
TGGTTTAATGTATTCTCTTTCGCCTATTGATCCCACAAAAGCATTTACTCTTTTTAAAACTTCAGGATCATGTATATTGTGAACACCAATGCTACCATCTTCTACAGAGTTAACTTCCGGTGTACCAACGCCTATTCCATGTTCGTTTAAGTACTTCTTAAATGTTTTCATCTTCTTTAGTTTCCTTTTTTTCTGTTTCTTCGGTCGGTTGTTTAACAGGTTTTTTGCCTGCTAAACAATCTTCCTCAAAGTCTTTTAAATCTTCTTCTTTTATGAATGATTTAAATTTTTTCATCTGTTTGTTCTTTTACCTTATTTAAAAGATTGTCTGTTTGTTGTATAGCACCATTGATTGCATTTAAATTTGCTTTCATAGTACCTACGTTTAACTCAACACTCTTAATTTTAGAGGCAAGATCATTAAACTCTTTTGTTAACTTCTCTTTTTCCTCTAGTAATAATTTTTCATCAATTACCATTATATACTCCTATTATATTATATATTAAGCTACTACGTAACCCTCACCACCGATTATATACCAAAAACTTGACTTGTAAATCATAGTTACTGACTCACCTGGAGCGTTTAATGTAACTGTAGTACCTTGTTTAAAGTTTGATGGTGTAATTGTCACTGCATTTGTTCCACCTGTAGACGAATTTAAAATTGTTTTAATTTGTCCATCTGTTGAAGCAGCCGCTAGTGTTGTTGGTGCTGTTGCCGATGTAGCGTCAATCAAAGTCACTGCTGAAGTTAGATCAGCCGCTTGACTTGATCCACTTGCTGTTATTGTTTGTGCTGTTTGTTTTAATGCAATCCAACTTGGAATATTATTGAATACATTTTCAGCTGAAATCTTTTTGTTAATAGGTGTACCACTCGGGTCATCTATTATATGAAATAAATCTGCTGTATCTAGAGCGTCGCCTAGATCAGTTAATTGTGTTACCTTTTTGTCTGCCATTTTTTCTCCTTTTAAAACCCTTTCGGGAATGCTACTGTAGCCATTTGACTACATCAATTGTTATTATTATATAGGGGCTTTTTAGGACCCCTATAAAATTTTATATAATATTACGTTGGTGTGATCCAAGTAACTAATCTTGAACCAGCTTGTGCTGAATGAGTTATAGTTGCGTCATCACCACTTGCTCTGTTTTTGATAGTTCCACCGTTTAATGCTAATGCATTAGCTCCTATTGTTATATTGTCATCTACTGCTCCAGATTTTTTATCATCTGCTTCTAGAGTGTATGAAAAAGTCATTTCGTTTCCGTTATGAGCTGACATTTCTAACCACTGTACTCTGCTATCGCCTTCGCCAGCATTGTCATTAGTTAGATTAAGAACAGGCGTTCCTGATACTGTTACGTCTTCACTCATTACCACTTGAGCAGTTATTGTACCGCCAAGAGCTCTGTTGAAATCTCCAGTATCACCTTCAAAAGTTATTTTGCTAACTGTTGCCATGTTGTTTCTCCTTATTATTTTACTAGTATTATAATATTAGTTTATTCAAAATTGTTTATTAAGCTACAACTGTTAAAGAACCAGCCGCTGTACCTATTGATGAAGCGTTAGTAATAGTAGAGTTAGTATTAGTACCTCTATCTTTTACTGTACCACCGTTAAGTGCCATTGCGTTAGTACCAATTGTTAGTACATCGTCAGCGTTAGTAGCAGCATTATTAGCTCCTACAACTAAACTGAATACCAATTCATTAGTGTTTGATCCTGAAGCATAAGATAATACGTGAGGACCTCTACCTGAACCAGAACCTTGATTACCATTTGTTACTGATAATGTCGGTGTACCTGTCACGGTAACGTCTTCATTAAATCTTACTCTTACTTGTAGTGTTCCGCCAGCAGATTTATCAAATGCTGTCGTAATAAATTCTATTTCAGTGATATCACCTGCACCCATATTAGTAGCAAGTTGACCAACTGCAACCAAAACTTCTGGTGTAGCAGCTGTGTTATCATTACCTGAAAGAATTGAACCCGCTTCTCTAACCCAGCCTGAAGCAGTAGCGTATACTTCCTTCTTCTCAGCTTCGGTTAAGTTTTTGGGTTTAATATCGTTTCCCCATAAAGCCATTGTTTTTCTCCTTAATTAATTAATTAACTTTGTTGTTATAACTAACACTATTTATAACGGAAATAAGTTAGAAACCTAACGATCTTAACTCTCTTAAAGTGTTACCTACTGTAGTATGGTGTATGCCTATACCACCTCTTGCTTTAAACTGATCTGTATTTTTCTTATAGTCATCTATTAGAATGGCAGGACTGCCCATGACCCTTGCGTAATTTTGTTTCTGTACTCGTTTAACAAGATTAATTCTGTTACCTGGTATACCTAAATTTGTTCTTGCCCAATGTGTCTTGCCTGGTATACAATTAGGATCAAAACTTTCTTCTACGTATGCTGATAAGATATGTGCTTTGTACTTTGATATGAAAGACCAGAGTTGTCTACCACCAGTATGCCATGGTAGTGTATGCCAAAATTTAGGCGTTGCTTTTACTTTAGACCACTTTTCAGTTTTACTTCCGTATGACCAGTTATTAATAGTTATACCATGTAGTTTCTCAACACCCTTTACAAAGTCGCAAAGGACACCATCCATGTCACAATATATTCTGGTATTCTTATTGTCCATCATAGTAGGTTTTGGATAATTCTCCTCTTTCAACAGTTGTTCCTGTTTTCCTACATCTGATATAAGTTTTTACAGTACTACTGGTGCCTGGTTTAGTATACGTTCTTATTCCACCTGATATAGTTGAGTTAGCACCGGCGGCTGAGTCTGAATATGTATTAGAGGCTGTAGCAGTATTTTCATATTGCCAAATGTTACTAGTACCTGGTACTGTTACCCACGCCATCTATATTCTCCCTAAAACGAGTGATTAATTTTTGGATTCATTTCAACTGGAGTTTTAGGCTGGCCTGTGTCAGTTTTACCTTTAGGGTCTGCCATTTCTTGATCTCTAGTTTGAGTTTCGTCTTTTTTTTGTTCTTTTTTATACTTAGCAGCTTCAGTTTTCATCTTATCTTTTAGATGTTTGTAAGCAATACCAATAGATAAAGGTACTTCGCCTGTATCTTTATTAGGTGCTGGCTTAACTGCCTTGTGTTTTTCGTTTTCTAATTTTTGTTTTAATAATGCGTTTTGATCTTTAAGTTTATCAATCTCTGACTCTTTCTTTTCTTTGTCGTCACTTTTCATTGCTCTAATCTTAGCGATCTTAACACCAGGTTTATTGTCTTTATCAATTGCTGGAATTTCAGATTTTTCTTCAGCTTTATAATACTTAGCTTCGTCTGATCTTTTCTCTTGTTCTTCAGCAGCTTCTGTCCAATTAACTTCTTCGTTAACGTTTTCTTTTTTTGCCGTATGCATTTTGTCTATCTTATTAAAGAAATCTTTTTTTTCTTTTGGTGTCATAGAACCTATACCTTTGCCGGCTTTGTCTAATTCTTTTTTAAATTTATCTTGGTAATCAGATTCATTAGTGTGTATCTGCATTTGTTTTGCCATATCTTCTAAAGAGTTTGGCTTATTTTTTAAATAACTCATTATTTTTCCTCCTTGGAAGTTTGCATTTTTTGTTTTAAGAATTTTAATACTAATTCTCTTGCACCCTCGCCATACATTTTTTTATATTTTTGTGTGTGAATAGATGGTTTAGTTTTTGCGTCTTTATCTCCTGGTGCCTCTTTGTTAGAATCATTGTTCTTAAAGTGTGAAGCTCTTGCGCCTTTAACATCTTTACTTAAACCTTTATAGTATTTTTTAGGTTGAGTACCATCTTTTTTCTTAACGTCTCTATCTTGTGGCACTGCGTCAAGGTCTTCTTTTTGACCTCTTGCTTGTTTAGCTAAATCTTTATCTGCACCACCCCATGTACCACTACCTTTTGTGATAAATGAATTTACTCTAGCATAAGCCCATTGGTGCTGACTTGCACCTGGTCTGTGACCACCTTTCCAAGCAGCCATGCCTCTATCAAATACTTTTTTTAGAATACTAAATGAGATACCGGACTTATCTGCTTTTTTTCTTAAAGCAGCCATTTCATCTAATACTTCTTCCTCTAAATCGTTTTCTTCAGGTACACAATTAGGTACTTGTTTACCACCTTTGTTTTTCATACCTACTTGTTTATATCCTACCCAACATGCTTCTTCAAATGAAGCCTCGTCTAAATCTTCTTTTACAATTTTAATATCTTTAACGCCTGCTTTTTTTAATCTATCCATCATATCTTGAGCGTCTTTTTCATCAGCATGTTTCATACGTAAGTTTTTTTTATTTAAAGGGTCTACGTATTTTACTGTATAAGATTCTTCCGTTGTTTCTTCTTTGAAAGGATTAATTGTAGTTACTTTGAATTTCATTTTTCTTACTGAAAGTTTAGACATTGCACCACCAGAAACAAAAGGTATACCTGCACCTTTTAAAGTTTCTAAATCTTTATCTTTTAATTTATCTAAAATATTCATCAACTGTTTTGCTCTAGCAGCTGTAATAGTTTTACCTTTTAAAGGACCAAATTCTGTTTTTAATTTTGCTAACATAGCAGGACTAAAAGACTCTTCTAAATCTTCTTTGTTTTGTTGTTCGTCTTCGCCTAGTATGTCTTTAACTGTTGCTACTGAAATCTTTAATGCTTTAGCAATGTCTTTAGCAGAGGCACCATCTTTTTTCATGGCGTCAATGTCTGACATTTTGCCTTCTTCTAGTTCGTCTTTATTCTTTTCTTTTTGGCCTTGAAGTTCTTCTTTTTTAACCTTAGCACCTTTACCATACATGTCAACATATTTTTGTGCCTCAGCAGGAGTATTATACTTGCCTAGTTCCATTTTTGAACCATCTTTTTTAGTGATAACTACAGTGTATGTTTCTGAAACATCAACTGACATATCTACCTCATCTTTTAATACTATTTTAGAAAGAATATTAATACCAGCATGTTTAACTGCAACTTTAGTTGGCATATCCATTTTATCAAGCATATTTTTTACACTTGGTGTTACGTCTTTCATAGTCTTTTTAGCCCACACTTTTTTGATGTTTGCTAATTGAGTATCGGTCATAGTTCCCATTAGACCACTCTCTATTAAATTCGCCTCGTTCCAGGCTTCTGCCATTGTTTTTCTGTATTTAGTCATAGTACGGTGTATTACAAGTCTCTGATCATTTTAGCCACAGCCTCATCTAACTTGATTTTCCACTCCTCCTTAAATCTTTGTTTATATTTATCTATTGTATCTGCTTCACTTGCCCAATTATTTACATCTTTTTCAGATATTTCCTCTGTCTTGATCTCTTTGTAACCTTGTGTAGGCCACCCTCTCTTTTTTGCGTCAACTGGTTTAGCTTCTGGAGCCTCACCAGGTGTTACTTCTTTAGTATGATTGGCGTAATCGGCGCCTATTTCATGTGCTTCTTTCTCTAATTTCATCGTAATTTCTTTCTTTAAGTCGGCAAATATCTTATTATATTTCTTTTCAGATACAGCCTTAAAGCCATAGTCTACATTTAAATTATGTTCTCTAATTGCAACCTCTTTATCACTGGCGATTGGTATACAATCCCATATCCAGGCTTTGTGTAAATTATTATTGTTATCTTCTAGTACAATATAGTTTGTACCTTTTCTTTTAACTGTTCCTTTTATATCTTGTTTGGTATAGTCTACCTTTTCTCCGATATTAAATATCATATCTCTCAAATATAAGTCTCTTATTTGTTGTTGATCAAATTGTTCCATAGTTAACATTTTTGTAGATGGTTGATCAACTAAATTTTCTAATCTCATACCTTTTCTAACATCTTTCATTAGATCAGCAGCGTTTACACCACTAGGTAAACCTCTCTTAAAAGAACCTATATCGTCTTTGGCAGCTGCAGCTCTCATCTTACTTGCACTCATACCTGAAGCTCCCTCTGCGTCTGGATCTCTTTCACCTGCTGATAATACATTGATGTTGTCAAAGTTATAGTAACCATGTCTTGATTTTACATCGTTGTATTTGTTTAATATGGTTGTAAATTCACTTACTCTGTCACTGCCTACTACCATAAACACCTCTGTATAACCTTTATTATGTAAAGTAGTAGCTATATCTAATATCATATTAGTTTTATTAATCTCTATATTTCTTGCGTGAGAAGGAAACATCTTTTTCATATACGCTAGTTTTTGACTTGGCGATAATGGATTTTTCTTACTGTCTTCACTTCTACTCAAATAAATTTTGTGATCATTTGCTCTTACTGACTTAACTTTTCTAATAAGTTTTTCATGTCCTATAGTTGGTGGATTAAATCTACCAAAAGTAAATGCAACTGATTTTCTTGGTCTTCTTATTTCTTCGTTTACTTCTTCAGGTAAACCAGCGTCTCTAACTGCCTTACCAAATTCGTTATAGTCTATACCAGCATGTTGAGCCGCCTTGTTCTTAGCGTCTTTCATACCTTGTCTTAAATATTTTAAATATAGTTGTACACCTCTTTTCATTTGAGGTGCCTTAAATGTTCTTCTAATCATGTCGTTCCATGCTGAAGCAATAGATTCTAAATTCATTTCATCTATTTGTTCGTTAGTCAAACTTTTTATCTCATCGTCTGTAACTTTACCATCATCTAAAATTTGTTTACATTTTTTATAGAATTTTAAATAGTGGTATTTTTCTAACATTTTATAGATAACATTTTTAGGTAATCTATTTTTAATACCATACTTTCTTATTTGGTCTGGTGTCATATCACTATTAAATGCTGATCTTCTTTCTGCGTCAACACCATCACCTATCTTTATTACATCTGAAATACTATCTTCTATTTCTTCTAACTTTGTATTAATTTTGTCTTGTAAGTTTAAGATATCATCTGGTTGTAATTCAACTAATTCATTATAATCTATTATATCTCTTTTTAATTCACCTTTAATTACATCTAACTCTTGTACTTTTCTTTCAAATTCTTTTACATATAAGTTTGTATCAAAAGTAAAGTCGTCTGGTCTTTTAATAAACTTATCGTTTTCTATATCAAACACTGCGTCTGCTTTTTTATTTTGATCATCATAAGTTGATTGATCAGTTAAAAAATAATAGTTGATAGGGTGTTGTGTACCAGGTATTAACTTACCTTGAATATTTTTTGGGTTCTTTGCTGACAAATACTTTTGAGAAAGATCAACTCTTTCTTGTTCTTGTTTTTCTTTTGGTACATCAAACAATACATTAATGTCAAGATCAGCGTCATTTCTATATCTCTTTGTTAGTATTGATCCTATTAATGCTATCTTAATAACAGGATATTCTTTTTCAAATTCTTTAATCTGATCTTGTATTTGTTTTTTGACACTAGGTTTTATTATAGGGTCTTTACTATCAGCCTTATCAAATACACCAGGAGCATATGTTCTTCTAGGTATATCTATGATACTTTCTTTAATTAAATAATCTTTAAATTTTTTAATCATATTCTTTTCTTAGCTGCTAGTTCTCTTGCTATCCATTGTTTTGCTAGATAATTATCTGGCTGCCTGTTAATTTGTCTTCTAATATATTTTGAAGCAGTTTGAATAGTATTGGTTACTAATTCTTTTTCTGATCTATTGTTATCAACAATTAGTATATTACTTGGTCTGAATATTTGTTGAAAAGAACCTATATTAGATTGTACTTTGTTCCAACTATTCTTTACAATATATTCTGGTATTGATCTAGGTCTTAATTCATTTCTCATTAAAGCCACATCTAAACTTGTGTTTACAAAGATCATATAACAATCATAACCTATTGCTTTTAACATAGAATATTGTCTATTGATAACAGTTTTATCACGACCTGTTGCGTCAATAACGAGTCCTAATCTTCCTTTTACATAGGCGTCTAATTGTGAACCTGCTGTAACTTTTGCTTTTGCTCTTATCTTATCTCTAAAGTATGCTTCCTCGTCTGGCATTTTTAATGACATGTTTGCTTTTAACAATTCTCTTTCAAAAATTGTATCAGAGTTTACTACTTTTAATCCTACACCGGCAAAAGCGGCTTGTGTAACGAAAGATTTACCTGATCCAGGTCCTCCCGCCAAGAAGAAGGCCTTGAAAATGCCTTTGTCATAGACACCCTCATTTAAAAATGCTTTTACTTCTTGTAAGTTTTTCATTACTGTTCCGCTTTATTCGTCTGATAACATTTCAACCATGTCTTTGGCATATGTTCTTATAGCATTGACTACTGCAAAAGTACCCTCTCGTCTTTTTTCGTTCAATGTTTCAAAGAAACCTATATCAATTATTTCTTGATCTGTTACTTCTAAAATTTCAGATGGTGAGTGACCTGAAAATATTGATTGTAAAATATACATTACACCTCTAGCCTCATGTGAGTCAGCGTCTACTTCAAAGATCATCTTTTCTTCTTTTAGTGACGGCAATACCCATACTTGACTAACACATCCGTATACTCTATACCCATTTATTCTTTTTGTATCATCTAGTTCAACAATGCCCTTACCTTGTTCTAATAAGTAGTAAAATTTATTGTGTGGGTCTAATTGATTAAAATTATGTGACCATGTACCAATCTTTTCTTTGATTGACATGTCTTCTAATTTTGAACCATCGTCCAACTCAACTAACTTTCTATCTTCATTTAATATAGGTTGAGGCGCTTCATATGTTTGGTCTATTTCCGGATTTGTAGGAAATTTGATACCATTTGCTTCGTCTATCATTCTTTGTTCCTCTTCTGCGATAGCTATGTCTCTGTCCATACTTTCTTTAGTAGACTTTGCTATTGCTTTGCTTAGTTTTTTCATTCCACCTTTTATATACATTATATCTCCTTTATTAATTATCCACCTTAGCGCCAGCTCTCCATTGATAACAACTCCAGTATCTTGCTTTCCATTTAGGACCTGGGTTAGCACAATTGTGTCTCGCTCTAAAATTCTTTCTTCTATTAGGGTCGTCTCTTTTTATTTCCATATTCGGATCACCAAATCCAACCTTAACTATATTACCCTTTTCATTTTTTACATATACGTAAAACTTCTTTTTACCATCACTTGATCTGGTAGGGTTATTTAATTTTACTTTTTTACCTTGATGTTCGGCTTCTTCTACCACAAGGTCATCATATTTCATATTTTCACAAATAGAATCAATTTCATCTACTTTGTTTTCGTACTGTTTAAATGTTTTCATTTCTAACCTTATTTATTATTGTGTTTGCTATCTCTTCCGGTTCTCCGCCTTCAGCTTTTATTTCTATGAACCCTTGTTTGTCTCTGTAATAATCAATTACAGGACCGGTTTCTTTCTTATATAAAGATATTCTATTCTTTATAATTTCTGGTTTATCATCAGCCCGACCTCTAGCAGTCAGTCTTCTAATAACTTCTTTTTCACTTACATTTAGAAAGACCACATTGTTTATGCTAATCTTTTTGTGTTGTAAATCTCTTACTTGTTGCATGTATCTAGGAAAGCCATCAAATACAAAACCACCCTTTGCCTCTGCAACAGCCTTGAATACTAGTTCTAAAACAATATCATTAGGTGCAAAACCACCTTTACCTAGATCAGATAATCTATTTGCAATATCGCCACCTTTGGCCTTTTCTGCTCTTAATAGATCACCAGGATAGATATGTTTTATGTTAAATTCTTTTACTAAAAATTTTGCATAAGTGGATTTACCTGAACCAGGACCACCAATTAAAACAATCTTTGGTTGTTCAACTGCATAAACATATTTGTTATCTACCTCTGTAACGTACTGTTTAAATGTTTTCATTATCCTTTTACCCAATCTTTAGCAATAGTAAAGTTTGCTCTACTAAATTCTAATCTGTCTACTAATTTAATTGCACCAGCAGCTCTACTTACTGCAACATAACCCTCTGGATTAGTTACTCTGTAACCACTTGATGTTCTAATAAAATGTCCGATACTTTGTATTTGAGATAGTTTTTGTATTAGAAAGTTCTTTGCATTACCTAAACTTACGTGAGAAGCTATAGTAAAATATAATGCTTGTTCATTTCTATCTATAAATTTTAAATTAGTATCTAATATATCTCTATACTTTTGTTTACCTTTTTCCGTTTTTCTATTTGCTATTTCTTCCGTTAAAATATTCTCATAGTAATCTCTAAACATTTTTTGTAATTGTTTAACCTTACCCATATGGCCTTGTGTGTTTCTAATATAGTGATTAAAGAAAGCCTTTAGTCTGAAACCAACTGATAAAGAATCATTTGATCTTGACATTTCATTTAATATAGTAGACGCTTTACCTAAAGAGCCTTCAGCCATTCTAATAAGACCATCAAATCTAGATAGTTCTCCTTTAGTAAACGTTGATGAACCAGATGTATCTGTATACCCAGCACTTGCTAAAAATACTGCCGATGATCCTGATCTACCAGATATTGTACCAAAGCCAGCGCCTAAACTTTTCATATCTTTACCTGTATAACTTGTATGAAATACTATTCCCATTCTTGCTCTTCTAATTTTTTTACCTAGAGTAGAGTTTACTGGTGTTGCATATGTAATTGTGTTTGGTGTGAAAGTTATCATGGCTTCGCCATCTATATTTTGTATTTTAGTATCATTTGTAAAGAGTAAATCTCCTTGGTAGATACCTGTAATTCTTAATTTTTTTAATTCTCTCAAACAAACGTTTAGTTTATCTGCAACAGGTCCACTATGATTACTTCTAATATCGCCTGGTGTATAATTGATTTTTGGAGTTGCGTTGAATACAGATTTAGTACCAACAAAGAATTTACCGTTTTCTGGATTGACACCACACACAATAGCAGGCGCACCATCCCATTTGACAGACATATTTACTTTGGCACCAGATGACCCTACCAACATGTTTCTAATTGATTTTAGAAACTTTATAGCATTATCGCCACCTCTTGAACCTCTATTAATTATATCGTCTTCTAGATGTTCTAAATGTGTATTCTTTTCTTTAGTTATGAAACCTTTAAAATTAAACATTTTTCTCTCATTTTATCCATAAATTAATTCACTTTCTCATTCAATATATCAAGTACTTATATTTATACTAATATAACTTGCCAAATGGACCAAATTGTTGACCTCTTTTCTCTGCTAAAAATACCATATCTGTCAACATTCTGTCTCTTTTTGCTTGTGGTATAGAGTATATACAGTATAAAAAGTCTAGTTCCATTAGTTTAGTATGTGATACACCATTTTTTAGGTCAACACTATTGTACGATTTTAACATACTATCAATAAATTTATTGTCTGAAATACCCGTATCTGTTTTTCTATTTACTAAATTAAATCGTTTTTGGTATACCGATTTTACCTTATCAAAGGCACCTAATGTTTTAGGATATAGGTTATGATTGTTTACAAAGAACAAACTTTTATTATCTCCTATACCATATTCTTTTAATAGTTTTGCTAATAAATCTACAGGTACTTTACCTATACGAGCTGCGCCAGCACCTTTAAATTTACCATCAAATTTTAAATTCTGATTAAAACCTTTTCCGTTTTGTCTTATCTGAAATTCGCATACATCATTAGAAGATTTAATATCTATTCTCATATCAGCAGACATTAAAGTTTTATCTGACTTGTTACCCATTTTCATAACTGATCTATCTAACTTCATTACAAACTTTGCGTCTTTCATCAATGCATTTTTAGTATTGACTTCTTCATATCTTGCAACCTTGCCTGATACTTTCTTTAATGATATGCCTGCTAACTTATGTTTTGAATATAATATTTTCATTACATCATTTAGTTTAGATATAGATACAGACTTTCCTTCCATTGCCTTATTAATAGTTTGTTTTACATTATTTTCGTTTGATATTAACCATATGTCGGCAGGGTTCCAACTATCTTTTTTTGAAATCTTAAACTTATCTCTTATTAAGTTAGAAATATAATCCATAAAACCACCGTCTCTGTTATATTCTGTAAATGTTTTACCTCTAAAAACTTCTAATATTTTTTTCTGTTGTGCAAAGAAATTATTTAACCATTCATCTTCCATTACGTCTGGATATATGGCCACTAAATCTTTATACTTCGGGTCTTTAGATATATCTTCAGGACATGTATATCTAATTTTATCTTTTAATGCTCTTCTTATAATCCATAGTGAGGCATTTTCTTGTTTTGCTGTGACTTGTGCGTCTAATTGTTTTACTGACTTCTTACCTGTTTCTATAAATCTTATTTTGTATTCTTTTAATACAAAGTCAGCAGATTTTTTAGCACCATTCTTAACTACTGCCTGATACTTTTTATCTATAGTAGGCAATACTCTTTTTAGATTGTCTGGCGACATCTTTATAATGTATGTTTTTGATTTAGTTACTGGAGAATCATCACCATAATAGGCGCCCTCTACCATTAACTTTAATAGAGAAGTAAACTCACTCTTTAAGTTTGAGGGTACGTGTTGTAATAACTTTGATACTGTTGCTATATTGTATGCCATAACTTTCTTATACCATATTTATAAGAAAGAGGCAAGTAAATTATATGTTGTTGCACCATAGAAATTTAGGAATACCACCGTTCATCTCCCAAACTCTATTTTTATTCTGAAATTTTACTAATTTATCTGCGTCTTCCTCAAAGAAATATGTTCCTATTATATTATTTGTAGGTTTTTCTTTTACTTGCCAAATAATCTTACGACCTCTCTTAACCATCTTTTTAGAATAGTGTAGTTTATCGTAGTCTTTATCAGCCTTTGGTCTTCTATCAGATTTACTAAATCTTACTTTTTGTGTCTTAGCCATTATACTTTAAAATCTGAAAACTTATCATAAGGATTTACTTCCTTTTTCGTTTCAGTTCCTTTATCTACTATATTTTGTGCGTTGTTTTCTACATCATATAATTTCATTTTTGATCTATCTACACCTAGAATAAATGATCTATGAAAAGAAGGATCATTATATCTATTCTTTAACTGTTTTACTTTCATCTGGCCTAGTTGTTCTAGTTCTTCATTTGACATCAAGGCAAACATAAAGTCAGCAGTTGCCGGAAGACCAAATGATTCAGACGTATCTTCTAAACCAATATCTGTAGAAACAAAACCAGTTCTAGTTGTTTGTGTAGCACTGAATATAGGTAGATCAAACTCTACTGCTAGACCTCTTAATTCTTCAGCGATGGCTTTAATATAAAAGTAAGATGATATATTACCACCTTTAAATCTACTTGATGAACATATGTTTAAATAATCAATAAACACCACTTGTGGTTTAAAAGATTTCTTTAATGCAAGTTCATTTAACAATGCTCTAAAGTGACCACTATGAGCAGAAGCTGTTGGATATTCTTTGATAATTAATTGACCTTTAGTTTTATCTTGTACTTTTTTTAGTCTATCATTATATACATCTTTAGGTAAGGCATGTAAATCGTCCATAGTTACATCTAATAAGTTAGCGTCTATTCTTTCTGCAATTCTTTCCTCTGCCATTTCTAAAGTTATGTACAATACATTTTGGCCTTGTGCAAGAAAACTAGCAGCTACGTGACACATAAACAAAGATTTACCAACACCTGTACCTGCAAGAGCAATGTTTAATGTTTTACTTGGTACACCACCTTTGGTAATCTTGTTGAAATAACTTAAATCAAATTGAAACTTTTTCTCTTTAGTGTGATACCATTTATATCTTTCATCACTATCATTTAAATAATCGTGACCAATATGATTGTCAAATGATACTGCTAAGGCGTCAGCCAATATACTTGGTATTGCCTCTGGCGATCTTTCTTTATCTTTCTTATCTAGTATTTTAATACCCTCTAGTACTGCGTTATGTACTGCTCTGTCTTTACAAAACTTTTCTGTAGTATCTACTAACCAATTTTGATCAACGTCTTCAGGATTTAATACTTCTAATAAATCTTTTACTGATCTAACTTCTTCATCGTTAAGGTCTTTTCTGTTACCCATTTCAACGAGTACAGTTTCTTTAGTAGGAAGATTATTATATTTTGCAATGAATTTATATATTTCTGCAAATAAGATATGTTCTTCTCTTTTAGAAAAATATATATCTTTTAAGAAAGGTATTGACTTTCTCATGTACGGCTCATTGTACATTAAGTTTCTTAATATTGTTTGTTCTATTCTTTCGTTATTCACCAAACTCTACCTTTCCATCATTTAATTGTTGTTCCATTACTTCTATTAATATGTCACCAATAAAATCTATAAATTCTTGGTTGTCTATATCTTTTGATTCTGGATTAGATAGTATATCATAATCAAACTTCATTGGCAAGGTACCATCTGCCTTTTCTTCTTTGGCAAACCTAACCTTACCGTATTTGTAGATTACGTTACTGTATTTTGGATCAAGTAATTTTATGGCCGTGTAATCTGCACCTGTCTTTTGTGCAAAAACATACCTTTTATTCTTCGTCTGATCCGTATTTGAATTTTTTGTTGGCGTATTCATCTATTTGTTGTAATATCTCCTTTGTAAAATACTTTTCTGGATCGTCATTGATAGATTTACCAAACACTTTACCTTGTGGTGTTTCAAACCTTGTTGATACTTTCTTAAAGATACCAGCTGCTTCAGCCATATCCAAAAGACCATAATGTTTATCAAGTCCGTGTTTGTAGGTTAATTTAACGTCTATCATGGCGTTTTCTTTTGTTAATCTAGATTTGTAATTTTTACAATGTATAATATTACCAACTACTTCGGTACCGTCTTTTTCTTTACGTTTACTTAAATAGATGATTGATGAGGCAGCGTATTTTAATCCTGAACCACCTCCCATTTCTTTTTGAGGGAACATTGAACCAATAACATCATACGTATGATTGGTCATAATCATAGGTATATTTGCTTTACCTAGTTTCAATGTCAAAACTCTAAATGTTGACTTGACTATTTGTGATCTAGTCATGTCTCTTGTTTCTTTACCAGCAGCCGTGTCTTCCATTTCTTTTGTAGTAGATAACATACCTAAACTATCTAATACAAACATCATAGGTTTTCTTTTCGCCTCTGGTTGTTCTAAATATTTGTCTATAATTTTTATTGATTGATTTCTAAATTCTTGTACTGTAGCAACTGGTACTACAACCATTCTTTTACCATCAACACCACGACTTTCAATCATGTCTTTTGATACGGCACTTTCTGATTCAAAATAGATAACACCTGCGTCTTTGTCTTTATCTAAAAATGCTTTTACAATACCTAATGCAAAGAAAGTTTTACCTGTAGCAGCCTCACCTGCTATAGCAGTAATCTTATTTGCTGGCATACCACCGTATATTGATCCTGATAATAGGGCGTTAAATGAATACGAACCTGTGTCTACAAAACTTGTAACATCACTATCCATACCATCGCTTACTAAGCCTGCATACTCATTACCACTTTCTTTAATTATATCTTTTAAAAAATCACTCATATTGTCTCCTTAATTATCACTTACTATAACATATCCGTTCAATCTTGTCAAGCTTGTATTGTTTTTACTGCTTTAAATTTAATCTTTATAGGTTTAGGCTCACCCTCGTTCCATAACCTATATTTTTTGTCTTGTGGTACCCAATCTTTAGGTGGTTTTTCAAATTCAGATTGGTCAATCTTATTCCATAATGTATCTCTTAACTCGTCACCAGATTTACCATTTGTAAATGCAAAGTTTGATTCTACGTTAGAACAAACCTCACATAGTTTCTCCCAATTGTACTCTCTTGTACGTTGAAAGTCCCAATATTCTTTTAAGTCTTTGTATGATTCCTCTGAAATAGCCATTATCTTATTATATCTATTTTTGCGTCTGGTGTCCATACCTCTAACTCACTCCTTAATCTATCTTCTTGTTTCAGTTTGTTATAACGAGACTCAGCCTTTTTCTTCCACCAATCTATTATATTATTTAGGTTAAATTTATCCCAATTCTCACCTTTAATAATCTCTGTCTTGTTATCTTTTACTATATCTAGATAGTTCTTAATACCATAGTCACTAACATAATATCTTTTTCTTTCAGTTAGTTTCTTAGCATTACTTATAGTTGTATTAAATCTTTCTAAATTACTTTTGTCTAAACTTCTTTTTACTAAACCAATAATGGCTGTAGTTAGTTTTAACTTTCTACTAGAGGCGTCATCTTTAATAAGTTTACCTACATTGTTTTCAACAAACGTTGCAAGGTCATGGAAAGGTTTACCATGTATCAAAGGTATAAAATCACTATCAGTTAAACCTTTATATCTTAAATATGGTTTCATACCATCATATTGACTAGATGATTTACTATTACCATATAAACTTGTAGTCTCAAACAATGATAAATTCATACCATATTTTGCATTTAATTTTTCTCTTATTGTGTGACTACAACATATGGCAGCCAATAGTTTACCACCTAGATAATTAAAACCAAAAGGTTGAGTTGGTACTATTACAAATCCCATAATAGAAGTCTTATTAAAACTTACTAATTCTGGTACATGAGTTAACAAATCGTTTCTTGGTTTCATGTTTATAACAGGAGAACCACATCTTATAAAACCTACCCACTGACCACTATTCTTTTCTCTTACTGCAATCTTTAAATTTTTACCAGGTACACTTGACATATTAGTATGAGAAGAAGTCATGTTTAATAATGTATCATATGTTTCATTATCTGGCTCTAGTATTTCAAAGTCCATATCTTTAGGCGACATATCAAAATTAGAAAATATACTACCCTCTAGACCCATACCAGGCAAAGCAGATGGTACATCTACTATTTGAGATAACTTTTGATCTCTCATATATTCATCTATACGACTAAACTTTTCAAAGTAGTCATTGAATATATTGGCACAATGTAAGGCCTGATCATTTGTTAATGTTTTCATCTTCATATTATATCACGTTCAACTAAATTTGTCAACCTGGTTTCCCCATACATCCCAACCAGGCATAGAAGTTCTAGCAAATAGTTCTATACGTGGTAAATCACCACATAGTTTTACTATATCGTCTCTGATTCTATCTGGTTTTCTACTATGTTCTCTACGTTCACTCACAACTAATCTATCTACATTACCACCAACTCTTTTTGGTTTACCTTTTGTTGCAAGTATACATGTCTCGGTGTTGGCCCTAGTCCAGTATCCTGGACCTTTGAAAAAGTAATTGTTTATTCTATTCTTATTCGTCTTCGCCCACGTGAAACCTACTGTCTTATACTCAAAGCCCCACTTCTCTACCAATGGTATTTGTTTGTGTAGTAAAGGATCGGTACACCACATAAACAATACACAATCTTTGTCTGCTAGGTCACCTATCGGTAAATTTTCTATATCTTTCATTGTCATAGTAGGATAATGATTGGCAGGATTAGTTTGTGCCTTATCATTATTATAGTTTTGAAAATGCCATGGAGGATCAGCGTAGATTATATTATATTTTTTTGTTGAGATCATATTCAAAATTTTGAGTATCTTCACTTACTTTAATTTGTTTTGCACCATTCTTAATATGAAAGTGTGTTGCCATTGGTGTTAATGGCGATAAGGTTACCACTCTTTTAAAATGATTTTGTTTTGCATACTCAGCTAACTTATTAATTATCTCTTTACCTGCACCTCTTTTACGAGACCATACCGTATATGCTACAATTATTTCACCTCTTTGGCCATCTTGATTGGCAGCTTGTGACATGTAATCCATTTCTCTTACGGTATATGGTACTTCAGGACATTGTGCAATACAAACTATTGCTTCTATTTCATCATTATATTTTAGTCCAAATATTTTTCTACCTTGTGTAATTCTAAAACCTAAAGTTAGTTCAGGTCTTACAGGATCCTCTGATACATCAATGTCATCTAGTTCAACTAATTCTGTACCTTTGACCCATTTAAAAAAGTCATTTATATTGTCTTTAAATTTTTTCATCCAAAAAATGCCTCCAAACTTGCTTTTTTCTCCTGTGACCAACCGATTGCTTGTAATATAAATCGCATAGGGTCAAGGAATGTTTTTTCAAATTGTGTTTCACGATCTATATATTTGTCTAATTCAAACTCTTTAGGTAATGTTGTAATATAACTAATTACATCAAATCTAAATGGGTTTGCTTCTATTAGTTTTAGAAATTTAATCTTGTCACCCTCTCGTATGTAAGGATATTGTTTATGTAATTTCATTTCTTTTAGTTTGTGATTATAAATCAAAGAACCTTTTACATGTATTGGTGTACCTTTACTGAATATAGTTGCTGGGTTTTTATACTTTTGAATATTGTTACATGATCTAGGAAAAGATATTGCTTCAGCAGATAGTTCTTCAAACTCTGTTTTAAAATCAGCAATGAATTTTTGTAAAGTATCTTCATCTTTGTTCATAATAATTTTAATTGCTTCTTTAATCTTACCTCTGCAAACTTGTGGTGTTGATGATTTAACTGCCTCAATACCCATGATCTTTAGTTTAGGATCAGAAAGTCTTACACCCTCATCGTCTAATACATTTAACATATATCTTTTCTTTGCAACCCATATACCTTTGTTTGCAATTACTTCACGTTTCATTACCATACAATTTTTAAATGCATTTGTATAATCAGATAGTTCATTAAAACATTTTTCAATATACGGCTCTAGTCTACTGTTAACAACCTTATCAATAAAGTTACATATTTGTTCGTTGTTTTTACCTTTGCAAGTCTTCTCAACAAGTTTATCTAATGTCACATAGATACTATCTGTATCAGAGGCCACAATATAATCAAAGTCTTCATCTTGTTTTAGTATCTTGTTCATATAACCATTAACCTTTTGTTCAATATATCTAATAATAAATTGACCTGCTGTAGTTATAGCACTTGCTTGTCTTACATCATAAAATCTAAAGTATTGATTACCAACTGCACCATAAGCTGAATTTAAGGCAATCTTTCTTGCCCACTGAATGTTATGACATCTAGCAATTTCTCTTTGTAATTCTGGTGTTGGTGTTTTTTGATATTCTTTTTTAGCCTTGATCATTCTTTTCTTATAGATCACACGCTCATTGTACATTGTTTCCATCATTTCAGGTAAAAAACCTTGACTATCATTTTTAAACTTTGCACCGTTAGGTGTTATACAAGCATGTTCATTTTTTAAATGAGACAAGTCTATGTTTTGTTTTAACATTTTATTTACTGAAATACCAGAAGGATCTTGGCCTATTATCTTTTCAGGAGAAATATTATATTGTATAATGATATGTGGATATAGTGAGTTAATATCAAAAGAACATACCCACTTGTGCTGACCAACTGTAGGGTCTTTTACATAAGCGCCTTCGTATTTTGTATCTTTACTATGTTCTTCTCTTGGTGGTATGCATATGTTTTTTTTCAATAGATGATTAGCAATCAAAGTATCCCATACTCTAACTTGTGAAAATATATCATCATAGTTTACTTTAGATTCATAGGCAACAGTTAATGCCAACTCAATTAAACCAAGTTTATCTTCTAATGCGTCAACAATCTCAACGTCTTGTATGTTGTAATCAATAAATTTTTGAAAGTCTTTCTCATAAAATTCTCTGAAAGTAGAATAAGGGTTTACGTTTTTGTTTTGACCAAGTTCTACTTCACCAATATAATCTAGTTTATAACTCTCTTGTCTAGTAGGTATAAACCATCTGTATAGATCAAGATAATCTAACATCACTGTACCTTTTAAAGTATACGTTGTTTGTGGTCTACCTCTTACCATGATTTCAATCTTTTCAATCATACCCCACGGCGACATTTTGTTTGCAACTTTTTCACCTGCAACCAGTTTAATTCTATTCATCAAGTAAGGTAGATCAAAGAATTTAGTATTCCAACCAGTGACAACATCTGGATAATTCTTAAGCCAAAACTTCATAAACTCCATGAGTAAAACGTTTTCGTTTTTACATTTAATAAAACTTATATCAGTTCTATCTGTCTTGTAGTCTCCAGTAGCCCACGTTAAAATTTGTTTGTTAGTTTGGTTCTTAACAGTAATACAAATAATTTCTTCGGTAGGGTTTTCTACATCTGGAAAACCATCTGTTACTGTAGTCTCAATATCTATTGTGAATATTTTAATATACTTTTTATCCCACTTGATGTTTTCTGGAAATTGTTCATTGATGTATTGATAATGAAATCTTTCTAGACCATATATCGGAGAGTTTTGAGTTGCAACATCACGTCTAAATCTTCTAGCGTCATTGATGTTTTTAAATTTTATAGGGTTTAGATTTCTATTATCTAATGTTTTAAACTTACTATCTTTTTGTGTTAAAGAATATAGAGTAGGGCCAAAGTCTATCTTTTCTTTATAGTCTTTGCCATCATGTATACCTCTAACAAGAAGTTTACCTTTGTGTTCTATAACTGATTTATAAAAGTTCATCATCAATTAAATGTAAAGTTATGCCGTCAAGTTCCTCTGTTAATGATAGTTGACAACTTAATCTGCTTATGCCTTTCTTATAAGATTTCTCATATTCTAATAACGATTGTTCAAGACCATTATAATCTATTTCACCTAATTTGGCAATCCAGGCATTGTTTACATATACATGACAAGTACCACAAGCACAACAACCACCACAACTAGCAGGAATCTCCTCTAGATCAGCCTCTTTGGCTGCCTCCATAACAGTGAAACCTGGTGGCACTTTTACTTGGACTTTTTCATTATTTGTCCTAATAAAATTTACCGTTATCACGTTGCTTCTGTTATAAGTTTACTGTTTTTTGTTATGATTGAGCTTGTGTTTTGCTCGTAAGATGATCTTATCTCATCTTTTGGTTCTGTCATAAAAACAACTTTGTCTTTACTAACAGTTACCGTATCTTTTTTACCAAAGGCATTGTACAGTGACATCATTAATTGTATTGGTTGTCCTGGTCCTCTTTGTTGAGGTATAATCACGAATGGATTTTTTAAACTTATGCCTTGATCGTTTTCTCCTACCTTGGCAATTACATCTTCGCCTGTAGATAGTCTTAATATTTTCACTTCTTCCATAATATCTCCTATGTTGTTAATTATATATGATTGCCTATCAAAAGGCAAGCGTTATTCTTCGTCTTTATCGTAGTCTTTGTCAACCGGTTTTAGTCTTTTACTTAATACAAATGTTCTATTAGGGTTGACACTAATGTTCATTTGTCTCATTATCTCACGATTCACCAACAAATCGGAATGTGCTCTTGGTCTATTATCTAAACCTACTTCTACATCTTTATATGTAAAACCATTAAATGTAATATCCATAAGAATCGTTGGTCTTGTTTCAGATGGTTCTTCTCCTTCAGCATTTGCTCTGAATACTTTACTTATACCATGTCTTGGTTTACTATAAGTTTTACCATCATATTTCCATTTAACAATTTTATCTTTACTTAAAATATCATCGGCGTGTAAAGCACATGCTTTAGCACCGTTACCTGTATCAAATTTTGCTCTGACTTTTAAACCATCTTCTAGTTCTACCGTTTCTAACCAGCCACTCTCTATTAAAGATTGTCTGTCCCAATTAGTTCTATCTGATATATAATCTACTAGATATTCCATCATTTTTTCACCGTCTATTCTACCAGATGGTTCTGGATCAGAATAATAATCTTTATATTGGTAACCTTGATAATCAGCACCTGATCCTGGACTACCATTGATTTCTAAAATGTATGGTTTTTTATTGTTTACTATATGGTCAACTCCTACCATATATGCTTTTGAAGCTCTTGAAGCTTTTAAAACTAGTTCGTGTTCTTCATCACTTAAAATATAAGGCATTGCCTCGGCGCCTCTATGCGTATTTGATCTAAAGTCATATGAGCTATGTACTCTTTTTGTACTTGCAATAACTTTATTATCTACTACAAAAGTTCTTACATCAAACTTTGTTTCCATATATTCTTGTATTAGTAGTTCAGCACCTAATTTCCACATCGCCTGTACTGTTGCAACCAGGCCTTCATAACTTTCAATCTTAACTACACCAACACCTTGTGTACCTGTTAGTGTTTTTAATATGACAGGAAACTTACCACCAATTAAATCTAAACCTGTTTTTATATTTTTTTCGTTAGATATAAAAGCAGTTCTTGGTGTAGGTATACCATTTTTTTCAAATAGTAAAGCTGATGTTAATTTATTATCACAAGTAAGCATAGCAGCTCTTGTGTTCATCATAAAAGATTGTGAATTTTGAAAGGCAGATATTAAAGACAGTCCAGCTTCGTCTTCCACTGCACCACCTCTTGTTATACAGGCAGTATCTTTACCTACGAAAGTATGTTCACCGTTCTTACCATCGTAGTTAAACACCGTTAGGGTGTTCTTATCTTCATCTTTACCTGTAATAATGGTTGTTTTTGTATTGACTATAACACACTTGATCTTTTGTTTGATACAAGCTTTTTCTATAAGTTCAACAGTTGAATCTTTGTTAGGTTTATCTGAATCGTTTATAGTTAGGATAGCAACTGTCATTGCTTTATCCTTACGTGTCTGTGTATTCTCTGTTATATAGTCTCTAAACTTTGGTATCTGCATTATCTTCCTTAACTATTTTCTTACCTATATTATATTTAGCAGATAATATCCACTCTTTTTTCTCTTTAAATGGTAATACTTTAATTTGTGATAATGGTGCCTTGTTTGATGTTGCTGTTTCTTTTTCAACAATATCTATTAAATTCCAGTCTTGTAACAATATAGCAATAGTATTTCTACGTTGAATATCGTTGTTAATTAGAGTTGCTTTCTTGCCGTCTAAAGCAAATAACTCTTTAAAATGTACTATGTAATATTTCCCTTGTTTATGTAGAATATGACAAGATTGAAATAATGTTTTATCTTTTCTACTTGCGACACCTATTCTAGTAAGTGTTTCTCTGACTTTTAAAAAATCATCTGGTTGGGTTAGAGTTACTTCTAACATACTATCCTGTGACCACTTTACTTCTTCATTCATCTAGTTCTCCCGCCTTTATATGTGGCTTCTTTAATCTTATTAATTTGTTCTTTTGTGAGTATGGTTAGGGCCTGTTTTGCTTTTTCATTACTATAGCCATAATACTCTTTAACATATTCCAAGTCATTTAGTTTTGTTTGCTTAAGCCATTTGCCTCCAAAACGTTTCTTTGGTCTGATACTATTTAGTAAAAAGGTAAACTGTATATCTTTGTCCAAGAAGTGATAACCATTCATTTCATTGGCATGTGGAAGTGTGTCCCAAAACATAGATAAACACTTATTAATGATATATGGAGGGTATTTTTTAGACCAGGCGATATCCGTGGTATCCAAAAGGTTGACTTTTGTTTCGTTAATAGCTTTTAAATAATCTTTCAATTCGTACATAATAAATTCTGGTGCCCTTTGTCCGAGTCGAACAGACGACCTACTGATTACAAATCAGTTGCTCTACCAGCTGAGCTAAAAGGGCTACTTTCTAAATCTCCCTCGTCCCATATAATGGTCTCCAGGTTCATAGTCCCAACGTTTGCCGTGATGTCCTCTGATATCTGCATACCACATTCTTAATTTCACTATAATTTTTCTATAAAATGTTCTTCTTGCCACTTCTTATTCTTGCCTTTGTCTTTAATGTTGTAAATGATATAACTCATTCTTTCATCGTATTTATACATTCACTTATTTAAACTTACAATTAGCCATAATCTCGGTCAAACAAGCGATTACATTGATCTCGTGGTCTGCCACAAAGGCAGCTTTGTATTGGTAACCAGCAATGATCAGTATTGCTTGTGGTACGGATTTAGGTTCTAGGGTTTCATATAAAATATCATAGACACCTCTGAATAAATCAGTAGCGTCCATATCTAAATGTTGAATTACCCACTTTCTCATACTATCAAACTCTTTTTTCTTCAAATGAAGCATAAGATTTTTGTAGTCGGTCTCTTTTAAATTGAATAGAATACCACTGTCAATCTTACCACGTACAGAATACCTTTGAAGTTCGTTAATAGTTCTTCTAAAATCTGGATAATGTTTTTCAATTAACTGAGCTAATGTTTTCTTATCATATTCAATCTCTTGTTCTTTTAACACGCCTTCCATACGTTTCATAAATGCAATAGCAGTCTTCTTAACTTGACCATTAGTGACCTTAAAGTCAATAACAGTACAACGACTATGTAAAGCTGGTATGATTTTGTTCTTATAGTTACAAGTAAATATAAATCTACAGTTATTATAAAAACTTTCTATGAAATTTCTTAAAGCAGGTTGTACTGATTCGGCGTTCATGTAATCTGCCTCGTCAATTATGACTACTTTGTGTTTTGATTCTGTATTAAAAGATACAGTTGTTGCAAAGTTTTTAATCTTATGCCTCAAGGTATCTATTTGACGACCCTCATCTGAACCATTGATTATAATATAATCTAAATTTAGTTCATCACACAAGGCTCGTGCTACAGTTGTTTTACCAGTACCGGCAGTACCAGTTAATAACATGTTTGGTAGTTCTTTTTTAGATAGAAACTCTAGAAATGTTTTCTTTGTTTCCTCTGGTAAGATACAATCGTTTATTGTTTTAGGTCGGTATTGTTCAACCCATAAAAAATCTGTCATTGTCTAACTCCTTAAAATTCAGAGTCAGGTTCTAATGCGATCCAATATTGTACGTTCTTACCTCTAGAAATGAAACTAGATATTTTTGCTTTTGAGATTGCTACATCGTAATCATCTGGTATCATTTTAAAGTTTTCTGATTTAAAGTAAGCAGTAAACTTAACATCTGATTCGCCAATTACAGTAGATACTTCGTTAGAAGATTTATTCTTCTTATCTGTTGCAACAAGTTTAATGTTTTTACCATCACCTATTACAGATACATCTGGTAAATTTAAAGTTGTAACACCTTTGTGTAATTCTGCCAAGTCATCATTCTTTAATGTAAATGTGACATGATTATCTGGCATGTTAATCTTGTTAGGTGTAAATACAGTAGATTTATCAGAAAAGAAATACTTAACTGATTTTCTATTGTTCTTAGCCTCACTGATAGTCATGCTAGCACCACCATTAAATTTAAGTTCGGGACTTTTAAATAAGTCTAACGATCTCAAAAATTGTGGTAGATCATAGATAGCAAATTCACTATCAAATTTTTCTTTTATTTCAGCTTCTGCTAAAATATTTCTCATATTGGAAATAGTTTGTATTTTATTTCCTGGCTTAATTAAAATATTCTGATTGATATCAGAAAAGTTTTTAAGCATTGCGATTGTGTCTGTTGACAAGTTCATAATATATTCACTCCTGTTCATTATTTAATGGAGCGGATACTTGGTACTGCCCCAAGTTCTAAAGATTGGAAATCTCTCATAATACTTTTATACTATATCCGCATTATTGATCCTATTACAGATCAAATAAAAAGTCAAGCCTTAAACTGACCTCTTAATTTCTTCACTTTGTAAGTAAGATAAAACGTTTTCTGGAGAAGAAACACCATATGGATCCGAAGGATCATTGATATCTCTACCAGGTTCTATAAACATTTTTTCTATCTCACAATCATTTATTACAGCTGCATATCTCCAAGAACGGTAACCAAAACCAATGGCCTCTTTAGTAACTAACATGTCTAATGCTTTTGTTAGTTCACCATTACCATCTGGTATCATCTTAACGTTTTGAATATTTGAAGCATGAGCCCATGCGTTCATAACATACGAATCATTTACTGATACACAATAGACTTCATCTATGTTATGTGAAATTTTAAATGATTTACAATGGGTCTCAAAACCAGGTAGTTGTTGTGATGTACAAGTAGGTGTAAAAGCACCTGGTAAACTGAATAAAATTACTTTCTTATTTTGAAATAAGGTAGTAGTTGTTACGTCAACCCACTTGCCATTTTCAAAGGTACACTCGCCGTTTTCTGCTAGGTCGCCTACCCTTGTCTTAAATGTTATATTTGGTATTTTCATAATATACTTTCATTATATAATAAAAGAGGAAGGAAGTCAATGCTCCCTTCCACTTTTTTTTAGTTTATTTTATCTGTATTTTTCTAGCCTTTTTGTTCTCTGGTATGATTCGTTCCATAGAAACACTTAAAAGACCATCTTTTAGTTCAGCACCTTTGATTTCTACATCATCGGCAATAGTAAAAGATTTAGTAAACATACGTTTGGCAATACCTTTGTGTAGTATACCATCGTTTTCCTCAACCTCTTTTTCTGATTCGTCTTTAACAGATTTAATAGTTAAGGTGTTATTTTCAAAAGACACATCTACGTCCTTCTTACCATAGCCTGCAAGAGCAACCTGAATATCATAGGTATATTTACCTGTCTTAATGATATTATATGGTGGATAGTTTGGAGTATTTATAGAATCATATTGGTGATCAAACATTCCTTGGAAATGGTCAAACACATCATCAAATCCTACTGATAGTGGTCTTAATTGATTGAAAATTGAAATTGCTTTATTAGTCATATTATCTCCTTTGTTAAGCAAGTTAATTTAAGTAGACCCATTATGGCGTCTACAGTTATTTATATAGGGATTGTTTTTTAAATTACAACCCCTATAAAAATTATTTATATAGTTGTCAAGAAATTACTTTCTTTATTTTTAACATCTTGTCCTAAAAAGGCTTCAATATTCCATGGCCAATTACCATGTTCCTTTTTATACTTGTATGCTTTTTCTATACCTCTTTCAAGTTGTTCAAAAGATTTTTTCATATCTTTTCTTCTTGTATCAAGACCTCTTTTTTCAGTAGGCGCTTTAGTATGCAATATAAAGTATGAAGCTTTATCAGTTTCATCTAATCTTTTTAATGCATTGGTCAAATACTCATATTCGTATCCTTCTAAAACTGACCAACCAAATTTATCTCTTTTAACATCGTGACTTCCACCACAAACGTAAGGGTGTTTTTCACCTTGTTTGATATTTTTTTCCATAAATGATGGTATATCACTAGACGGAAAAGTTCTTACATCTTGATAAGCACCATTTTTTCTAACAGTTGCCTTAACTATTTTTTTAAAAGTAGTATGATGTAAATTTGAGGTATTCTCTGTAAGATAATCAGTTATTTCCTGCTCTGTATTACCTATAAGAGTTTTACTAATTAGATATGACATAATATTAGTCAAGTCATCAGCTGTACTTGCAAGTTCAGGTTGATGGTCGTTTTCTCTAATTTGTAAAGTTGACATTGCCAAATCAGATTTAACACCTCGTGTTCCTAATTCGTATACGTCAAATATCCACTCACTAACACCCATTTTTTCAAACGCTGAAAATCTATGAGCACCAGCAACAAGTTCATATTCATAAAATACTCCGTCAACCCATTGATGTTTTTTTGTAACAATCGGTGGTCTTTTAGAGTAATCTATTTCCTTTAAAGCTACTGCTAGTTTGTTAATGTGGTCTTGATTAAGATATTTTTTCCTAGCTCTGTTAAGAGTTTTACCCTTAGCAGTCTTTGGTACATATATCTTACTTGTTGGTATTATTTTTGTTTCTATGTGTTTTGAACCAGGAGAAACAATAAGAGTCCTGGTTAGTTTGTTTATTTCTAACATTTTTTTCTTTCTTTTTTCTAGAAGCCAACACAGGAGCCAAATGCAACCTATTGGTCAACTTCATATTATATAAGCACATCGTACTTATAGAAATTCACTAGGCTGAGGATCCCTACCAGTTCCCTAGTGAATATCAATAAGTGGTGTTTTCGTTTATTTAAGGACCATAAAAACACCAAAAACGTTAGTCCATATCCGAAGCTTATAAGCTTCATTTAACGCTGTCAAAAGGACTTACGAGCAGCCTTGACCATAATATATATATCAATATAGCGTCAAATTTTATAAATTTCTTTCACGTAATTTCTTAGCTTTCCTGCTATTAGCAATCATTTCTTTTTTCTTCCTTCGTTTTTTTTCTGAAGGCTTTTCAAAATACATTTTTTCTTTATATGTTTTAAGGAAATTATCTTTAAGGTACTTACGTTTTAATACACGTAATGCTTGTTCTACATTTCCATTTCTAACATCAATTTTAATTCCTGCCATTTTATCCTTTCTGTAGTGACTGCCTTATAACGTGGGTGGCCACTACACCACCCACAAGGATTACACTAAACGATTTAGATATTGTCAGAGTCTTCCGACTCATCTTTATCCTCGTCAGTATCCGATTGAGCAGCTAAATCCTGTTGTCTATTTTGTTCCATAATGTCTTCAACACTTGAACCAGAATCTACTTTAGTATATAACTCTACAAACGAATTTTTTGTATCATCATCAAATCTATTAGTACACATTTGAATAGCTTTAACTTTATTATTAAATATAGCATAAGCTTGTGTTATGTGGACTAATCTTCTTGTTGAGATAATCTCGTCTACACCACCGTCAAAATAAGTTTTTCTGATAACGTCAGCCCATGTAGTCAACTTCTCAATGAAGCCTTTGTCTGATTTACCAGCCGCTTTTAACGTATTGGTTAATATTTTTTTCTCAATAGCCGTACTTGGATATTTCTGTTCTAATGTAACAGGAAATCTTTCAAGAAAAGCTTCGTTAAGAATGTTAGTTCCGATAAACTTACCGTCTTCACTACCTTGACCTTTAGTATTGGCAGTAGCAACAATGTTGAAACCTGGAGCAGGCTTAACAAACTTGTTTATCTTTTTAACGTATACACCTGATCCTTCAAGTATCGGTTGTAGACACATAATTTTATTAGAAGCTAAATCAACTTCATCTAATAATAACAATGCACCTCTTTCCATTGCCTCAATAACAGGACCGTTTTGCCAAACAGTTTGGCCATCTTTAAGTCTATAACCACCTAATAGATCGTCCTCATCGGTTTCAATTGTTACGTTAACTCTGATTAATTCTTTTTTGGCCTCAGCACAAGATTGAATTACACCCATAGTTTTACCATTACCAGATAAACCAGTTATGAATATAGGGTAGAATCTACCAGATTTTACGATAGATTTCACATCTGTATAGTTACCAAAAGGAACGAATATAGGATCCTTTTTAGGAACAATATCGCCAACTAAAGATGAAACAATATAAGCGGCTTCATTTTTAGT